>Ga0194120_10002003_pt1 | contig 35830 bp, 26 predicted proteins | sample TA2MahCa65mmetaG_FD_148642 | JGI IMG/M metagenome (GOLD analysis project Ga0194120, IMG submission 148642) | Freshwater microbial communities from Lake Tanganyika, Tanzania - TA2015019 Mahale Deep Cast 65m | ecosystem: Environmental > Aquatic > Freshwater > Lake | place: Tanzania: Lake...
GGGCCGAGCGGCTCGAGCGTGCGGGTCACGCCGATCCAGTCGGTGTTGTCGGCAACGATCTCGCCGTCGCGAACGGTCAGCGTGTTGGCCGCGCCGATCTCGCGCGCGGCGTCCGAGACGCGCTCGGCGAGCCTCAGCACCGCCTCTTTGTGCGGCAGCGAGACGCAGAGCTGCGTCAGGCCCGAGGCGCGCAGCTCCCGCAGCGTTTCGGCGAGGCGCGCTGCCGGGACGTCGAAGACGCTGAACGAGGCGTCGAGCCCGAGAGCCGAGTACGCGGTGCGGTGGATCACCGGCGAGAGCGTGTGTCCGGCCGGGTGCAGCACGATCCCGCAGACGGCGCGCGGGCTCACCGGCTGTCCGCGGGTCGGATCGAGCGCGCGTCGAGCAGGTCCGCGGTCTCGTTGGCGCGTGTGGTCAGCCACTCCCCCATGTCGGGGCCGAAGAACGAGAAGCACGCCTCGTAGCCGCCGCGCTCGAAGCCGCGCGCGTCGACGACGTAGCCGAGCCAGTCGTTGGCGAGGTCGACCACGAAGCGGGTCCGCCCCGCGGGCAGGTCGGCGCGGAGCACGGCGCCGAGGCTCGCGCCGGGCTCGGCCGGCAGGAAGAGCAGCTCCGCATCGCCGGCGCGCACGACCTGCAAGGGCGCGCGCTTCGAGACGAAGTCGTCGACGCTGCCGCGCACGAGCGGCGTGGTCCACCAGAGCGCGCAGAAGCGGCGCAGGCGGATCTCGGGCGACTCCACCCAGCGCTCCAGCGCCGCGAGCTCGACGTCGGCCCGCGGCTCGAGCGGCGTGAACGCGCTCATCACGGCGCTCGCGACCGCCTCGCCGTACTCGGTGCGCTTGGCGTATTCCGTCGCCACGCTCGGCCAGGTGCCGAGCTCGATCTCCGGCTCCTGATCGCCGAGCGGGCCGGGGACGTACACGGCGCGAATTCCTCGCGCCGCGAGCGCCGCGCGCGCCGCGCCCGGCCAATCGGCGGAGTACAGATCGCCGCGCGCCGAGAGCAGGCTCGCGTGCGCGCCGAAGGCGAAGAGCGCGATCGGCGCGCGACCGTCGGCGAAGTCGATGCGCAGGACCGGAAGCTCGTCGTCGATCGCGCCGCCCGTGACGCGGCGATTGCGAGCGAGCGCGACGCGCTGGCTTCCGCTGGCGATCCGCGCCGGCGCGAGATCGAGCACCGCGAGCTCGAGGGCTCGGGCGGCCGCGCGCGCGATCCGCGCCGGCTGCTCCGGATCGTACTCGCCGCCGGTCACCCGCTCCGCGAGGAAGCCCGGCAGGAATCCGCCGGGCCCGGAGTGCGTGTGCGTCGCGACGAGCGCGAGCAGATCGATGCCCTGCGGCGCGACCTCGTCGAGCAGAGCGTCGCGCAGATTCGGCCGGGGAATCACGATGTCGACCGCGACGATCGCGACGCGGAGGTCGCCCTGCTCGAGCACGAGGACGCGGGCTTCGGGAGGGTCGAGCGTGCCGCCGGCACGCCTGGTCGTGAGCCCGCCGAAGCCGCCGATCGCGGCGCCGATGCGCGCGGGAAGCGGCTCCGCGCCGAAGCCGGCGCGCAGCTCCGACGCGCGCGCGTCGACCGCGGCGAGCGCGATCGACGCCGCCAGCAGAGCCAGGACCCTAGGTCGCAAGGCTCGCTTCGACACGCTCTCGCGCCGCGCGCAGATCGTCCCAGACGGCCTGTCGGGTCTCACGTGTGTAGTTCCTCAGCAGGTACGCGGGGTGGTAGGTCGGCAGCACGGGAATGCCCGCGAACGCCTGCCACTGACCCCGCAGCTTGGTGATCGCGACGGTGCGGCCGAGCAGCGAGGAGATCGCGGGCTTGCCCAGCGTCACCACCACGACCGGCGAGATCGCGGCGATCTGGCGCTCCAGGAACGGGCGACAGGTGGCGACCTCGTCGGGAAGCGGATCGCGATTTCCTGGCGGCCGGCACTTCACGATGTTGCAGATGTAGACGTCCTCGCGGCGCCAGCCGACCGCCTCGATCATCCTGGTCAGAAGCTCGCCCGCGCGTCCGACGAAGGGCCGGCCGCTCTTGTCCTCCTCCTCGCCCGGGCCCTCGCCGACGAAGACCACGCGCGCGTCGGGCGCGCCCTCGCCGAAGACGATCTCGTTGCGCCGCTCGCACAGGCCGCAGCGGCGGCAGTCGCCCAGATCCGCGCGGATCGCCGCGAGCGCGAGCGCGTTCTGGCCGCTGGCCGCGCCCGTTTGCGTCGGCGCTCCGAGCGGCGCGACGCGGGGCCGGAACTTCGGCTCGGCTGGCGCGGGCTCTCTCCGCGCCGGGCGCGGCAGGTAGTCGATCCCGTCCGCCGCGAGCTCCGCGAGCGAGTCGCGCACCCGCCGCAGCGCGATCGAGCGCTCGTACGAAGCCGTCATTTCGGCGCAGCCTTCTTCTCGCGGAAGCCGTGGCGGAGCTTTGCGAGCTTTTCGTCGAGCTCGAACTCGAAGCCGGGATCGTTCGCGTCGTCGTGGCAGGAGCCGCAGATCTGCATGATCACGCAGCTGTCGCACTTCTCGGTCAGGCGCAGGATCGTGCCGCTGCTCTTGCCCGCGTCGTCGACGTGGCGCTTGCCGGGCCCGTGGCAGCTCTCGCAGCCGACGTTCTCGAAGGTCTTGCCGCCGTGCGGAAAGCCCGTGGCCTCGCCGAAGCCCGTGGTGTGACAGCGCTGGCAGTCCGCGTTCTTCTGCTCGCCGCTCTTCGCCAGCGTGCCGAAGGCGTTCGCGTGCGCGGACGCCGACCAGAGCTCGTGCTCTTTGGCGTGGCAGCTCTGACACGAGGCCGAGCCGACGTAGTCGCCCTTCTCGAAGAGCTGGCGCTCGCGCTTGTCGCGCTTGGCGAGCAGCTCCTGGCGCTGCTCGAGCGAGAGGCTCGCGAGCTGCGCGTTGGCCGCGTGCGAGACCAGCGGCAGGCGCTCGCCGAAGACGAAGTGGAGAGAGTGCTCCGCGGTGTGGCAGCCGAGGCAGACGGACTCGTAGCCCGCCTTCGCGAACTCCGGCGACTGGTGCGGTCCGCCGCGGCCGTGACAGCTCTCGCACTGGACGCCGCGCAGGTGCTCCTGGCGCAGCTTCGGGTCGAAGCCGCCCGTCTTCCCCCAGCCGACGGTGTGGCAGGGCAGGCACTCCGGATCGCGATCGGCTCCGTGCTCGACGAGCGTCTCGAAGGCGTAGGCGTGCTTGGTCAGAGTCCAGCTCTCATGCGGCTGCTCGTGGCAGACGGAGCAGAGCTCCTCGCCGCTGTAGGCGGCCTTCTCGAGCAGGATCGGATTGGCGACGCCGAGCGCCTGGCGGATCGCGAGCGTGAGCCGCACGTGGATCCGCGGCGACGAGCCGTCGGTGCGCGAGACGATCCTGCGGCCTCGGTCGATGACGAAGATCTCCGGCACGCCTTGGTTGAATCCGTAGGCCTTCTGCGCGCGGCGATTCAGATCCAGGTACGGCACCAGCGTGAGGCCGAGATCGCCGACCATCTCCTCGACCACGTACTTCTTGTCGGAGACGCTCACCGCGACGATCGCGAGGTCGGGATTTCCCAGCTGCTTCTGCAGGCCGTCCAGGAACTTCAGCGCGTCGTGACAGTGCGGGCAGGTCGGCAGGAAGAACACCAGCACGACGACCTTTCCGGCGAGCTGGTCCAGCGTCACGTGCGTCTTCGCGTCGAGCGTGACGACGTCGAAGTCCGGCGCCTCGGGGCGGATCCCCAGCCGCGGTGTGGCGGCGGCGTCCTTCGGCTCGAGGTACAGGAGCCTGCGCAGCTCTCGCGCGAGCGCGTCGTCCTGATCCACGGGCTGCTCGCCCAGACGCGCGATGCCGCCGATCACGTAGCCCTCCGCGTCGACGATCAGCAGCGCCGAGCTCGTGGGCGGCACGCGCAGCTTCTGCGAGATCTGGCCGTCGCGATCCGAGAGCACCGGAAACCCGAAGCCGTGTCGCCGGACGAACTGGCGTGCGAGCTCCGGGCTCGCGTCGCGATTCACGCCGAGCAACGCGACGTTCGCGGCGGCGGCGTCGGCGTGCACGCCGTCGAGGATCGCCGCGGTGCGGCCGACGTCGGGGTCGCTCGAGCCGAAGACGAAGATCAGGCCGCGGCGCTTCTGGAGCAGGTCCGTGCTCACGCGTGCCCCGTCGAGCGTCACCCCTTCGAAGCGCGGGAGCGCGAGCTCCCGCCGGGCCTCCTGCGCGACGGCGGGCGCGGCTCCCGGACCGCACAGGAACGACGCTGCGAACACACCTGCGAGAAGCCGCGCTGCTGCGCCGGTCCGGATCCGGAAAGTCGGCATGAAACCTCGGGTTCTTTGAGTCGCGAGATGGTAGGAAGGGCTGCGCGGGGGTGTCAATCGACGTAGACTGGCGCGCGATGGGAGCCGCCAGCGCCAGCGAGTTCGTCCGGGTCCTCGACGCGCGGCTGCGCGCGGGCGAGCGCGTGGTGGTGGCGACGGTCGTGCGCATCGAGGGCAGCGCCTCCGCGAAGCCCGGCGCGAAGGCGATCGTCGACGAGTCGGGGCGCCTGATCTGGGGCTGGGTCGGCGGCGGCTGCGTCGACTCGGCGGTGCGTGATGTCTCGCGCGAGGTGCTCTCGGAGCGCCGCCCGCGGCTGATCCGGCTCGATCTCGACGACGAGGTCCTCGGCGTCGGCATGCCGTGCGGCGGCTACATGGAGATCTATCTGGAAGCGATGATTCACGACCCCAGGCTGCTCGTGCTCGGCCACGGACGGATCGCGGAGACGATGGCCGCGCTCGGCTCGTCGCTCGGCTTCCACGTGACGGTGAACGACGCGCTCGCGACGCCGGAGTCGTTCCCGAGCGCGGACCTGCGCATCAGCGACGATCCCGAGTACGCAAAGCTCGACTGCGACGGCGAAACCTACGTCGTGATCGCGACGCAGCACCGGAGCGACTACGAGGCGCTCGAGCGCGCGCTGCTGAAGCGCCCCGCGTACGTGGGCCTGGTCGCGAGCCGAAAGCGCAGCGCGCTCCTGCTCGAGCGCTTGCACGAGGACGGGGTGCCGGTCGATCTGCTGCGCCGGGTCAGCTCTCCCGCGGGGCTGGACCTGGGCGCCGAGACCCCGCAGGAGATCGCGCTCTCGATCGCCGCGGAGATCGTGCAGCTGGTTCGCGGCGGCTCCAGCAGCGGCCGGCGGCTCGCGAGCGTCCGCGGGGTCCGGATCGGCGATTCGGGAGTCGAGGTCCCGGAGGGACCGCTCGAGTCGGCGAAGTGCCCGACCTGAGCGACGCTCCGGCCGCGATCGAGGCCCTGTACCGCGAGGTCGTGCTCGAGCACTACCGCAGCCCGCGAAACCGCGCGCCGCTCGAGCGGCCCACGGCCGAGTCGCTGGTCTCCAATCCGGTCTGCGGCGATCAGGTCCGCGTCGAGGTCGAGCTCGATTCCGGTCGCATCGCCGCGGTCTCGGCGCGCGCGCGCGGCTGCTCGATCGCGGTGGCCGCGGCGAGCGTCATGACCGAGCTCGTGGCGGGGCTCGCGCCCGAGGCCGCGATCGCGCTCGGCGAGCAGGCCGCGCGAATCGCGCGCGGGGAGCCCGCGCCGGCGGAGGCCGACGCGCGTCTGCGCGCGTTCGCGCGCGTCGCGGCGCTGCCCTCGCGGCAGCGCTGCGCGACGCTCGCCTGGGAGGCGCTCGGCGAGTGCCTCAAGCCCCCCGGTTGACGTTCACCACCTGGATCTCGGTGAAGCCGAGCAGGCCCCACGAGCCGTTCTCGACGCCGATCCCGCTCCATTTGGCGCCGCCGAACGGGATGTTCGGCGCGAGCGCCAGGTGCGTGTTCACCCAGGCGGAGCCGCACTCGAGCTCTCCGGCGATCTCCGCGGCGCGGTCGCGGTCGCTGGACCAGACCGAGGCCCCGAGGCCGAAGTGGGTCGCGTTCGCGCGCTCGATCGCGTCCTCGATGCGCCGATAGGCGATCACCGGCAGGGCGGGGCCGAACTGCTCCTCGTCGACGAGCCGCGTGCCCTCTGCGATGTCGGCCACGATCGTCGGGGCGTAGAAGTAGCCCTTGTCGCCGATCGTCTTGCCGCCGGTGACGATTCGCGCGCCGCTGGCTCGCGCCTCCTCGACCAGCTCCTTCACGCGCTCGAACTGGGGCTTGTTGTTGATCGGCCCGAGCTCGACGCCGGGCTGCTCGCCATTGCCGACCACGATCGCGTTCGCGAGCTCCGCGAGCTCGTCGACGACCGGCGCGTACAGCTCCTCGGGCACGTACACGCGCTTGATCGCGGTGCAGACCTGCCCGCAGTTCTCGAACGCCGAGGCGAAGAGCTTCTTCGCCACCGCCTTCGGATCGACGTCGCCGAGCACGATGGCCGGGTCGTTTCCGCCGAGCTCGAGCGTGAGGCGCTTCAGGTCCGGCGCGGACGCGGCGGCGACCTTCTTGCCGGTCGCGATCGAGCCGGTGAACGAGATCTTGCGCGGGATCGGGCTCGCGGTGATCCACGCCCCGAGCTCGTCGCCGCCCGAGACCGCGTTCAGCACGCCGGCCGGAAGCACCGGGCGCAGGATCTCGACCAGTTTCAGCGTCGAGAGCGGCGTGAAAGGGGAGGGCTTGATCACGACCGTGTTCCCGGCGAGCAGCGCCGGGGCGAGCTTCCAGACGCCGAGCAGGAGCGGGAAGTTCCAGGGCGTGATCGCGCCGACGACGCCGAGCGGCCGGCGCCGCACCTCGACGCGCGCGTTCTCGTCGTCCTGGATCACCTCGACGGGAAGCGACAGGGACGCGGTGTACTGGAACCAGATCGCCGAGCCCATCACCTCCATCATCGCCTTCGCGAGCGGCTTGCCCTGCTCCCGAGTGAGCAGAGGAGCCAGCTCGCCGGCGCGCGCCTGGATCGCGGCCGCGCAGTCGAGCAGGCTCTGGCGACGGCGCGCCTCGTCCTTGCGCCAGGCGCGAAACGCCGTCTGCGCGGATTCGAGCGCGCTCTCGAGCTGCGCGCGCGTGCAGTCCGGCGCGCTCGCGAAGACCTCTCCGGTCGCGGGGTTGATCACGCCGAAGCTGCGCTGCGCGGTCTCGGCCTTGCCATCGATCGTCATCGTGAAATCGGTCACGGGTCTCTCCAAATCGTGGGTTGGGTGGACGTGGAACTCGCGCGCAGGCCGTCGCCGATCACGGCGGCGGCCTGACACATTCTTGCGTCGAGCGGATAGCGGGGGTCGCGCAGCCAGTGGCCGAGCGCGGCGACGAGCGTCGCGCACGCGAGCTCGGCCAGGAACGACGCCTCGACGTCGCGGCGAAGCTCCGCGCGGCGCTGGCCTTCGACGACGAGGCGCGAGAGCGCGCCACGCAAGGCTTCGAGACCGCCGCCGGCGCCGTCGACGGGCGCACGCCGGAGCACGCGGAGCAAGAGCGGCCCGAGCACGGTTTGCGCCTCGCGAATGGCCGGCGCGGAATCGGCGAGCGCCAGCTCCAGGTGCGTCTGCGCCCTTCTCTCGGGCGGAAGCGGCCGGTCGACGTGCGCGCGCAGGGTCTCGAAGAGCTCGCCCGCGAGCTCCGCGACCAGCGCGTCCTTGCTCGGGAAGTAGTTGAAGACGGTGGCCGGCGCGACCTCGGCGGCGGCTGCGATCTGCTCGATCGAGGTCGCGAAGAAGCCCTGTGAGGCGAGGAGCCGGCGGGCCTCGGCGAGCACGCGCCGCCGCGTCTCGAGCTTCTTGCGCTCGCGAACGGGCGCTCTCTGGGGTCGTGGCTGCACCAGGTCTCCAAAAAACTTGGAGTCACTCCAAGTTTCCTGGAGGCTATCCCGGCGCCGCGATCGGGGTCAAACGAAACGGGCCGGCCCCGTGAGGGACCGGCCCGAAATCGAGGCCGTCCTGCGGTGCCCGAAGCGGCCTCGGATCAGGTGGAGACCTTCTCCAGCACGTGGATCGCGCAGGCCGAGCCGAGCCCGATCACGTGGGTGAGCCCGACCTTGGCGCCCTGGACCTGGCGCTTGCCGGCCTCGCCGCGCAGGTGCGTGGCGACTTCGTAGACGTTCGCGATTCCGGTCGCGCCGAGCGGGTGGCCCTTCGAGAGCAGTCCGCCCGAGACGTTCACCGGGATCCGGCCGCCGAGGTAGGTCTGCTTCTCGTCGATCAGCCGGCCGGCCTCGCCGTCCTTGCAGATGCCCAGGTTCTCGTAGTGCAGAATCTCGGCCGTCGCGAAGCAGTCGTGAAGCTCGATCAGGTTCACGTCGCTCGGGCCGATCCCCGCCATCTCGTAAGCCTTCTTGGCCGCCTCGCGCGTGCAGGTGTTGACGTCGGGCATGGTGAGATCGCGCTGGGTGAAGCGATCGCTGGTCAGGATCGAAGCCGCGATCTTCACCGCTCGGCGCATGCCGAGCTGGCGGGCCTTCCGCTCCGAGGCGATCACGACCGCGGCCGAGCCGTCCACGTTCACCGAGCACATCAGCTTGGTGTTGGGGTAGGAGATCATCTCCGCGCCCATCACCTCTTCGAGCGGCGTCTCGATCTGGTAGCGCGCCTTCGGATTCATCGTGGAGTGCCAGTGGTTCTTCACCGACACCTTCGCGAACTGCTCGAAGGTGGTGCCGTACTTGCGCGAGTGCTCCATGCCGGCCTCGGCAAAGACCGCGGGCATCGTGCCGGAGCCGAGCAGGCCCTCGGTGGGGATGCCCTTGCCGCCGCCTCCGCCGCCGAGCAGGCCCGCGCCCGCCATCTGCTCGACGCCGACGCAGAGCACCAGGTCGTACAGGCCGGCCTTGATCGCGGTCCAGCCCTCGCGAAGCGCCGTCGCGCCGGTCGCGCAGGCGTTCGCGACGTTGATCACAGGGATGCCCGTCTGGCCGATCTGCTGCAGGACGCGCTGCCCGACCATGCCGGAGGCCTGCATCAGGTTGCCGCAGTAGAGCGCCTCCATGTCGTGGATGGAGAGCCCCGCGTCGTCGAGCGCGAGCAGCGCGGATTCGGCGGCGATCAGCGGGATCGTGCGGTCGGAGAACTTGCCGAACTTGATCATGTCGGCGCCGAGAATGTAGACGTCGCTCATCGTTGCCTCCCTCTCAGGCCTTGGCCGGCTGGAAGTAGTAGGTCAGATACTCGTTCCCCTCGCGGTCCTTTCGCGGCGCGATCTTGTAGACCACCTCGACGGACATGCCCATCCTGATCTTCTTGGGATCCGCGTCGATGCCGATCAGGTTGCCCTTCACGGTGCCGCCGCCCTCGAGATCGACGACCGCGGAGATGTACGGCGTCTCGATGCCCGGAAACGAGCGGTACGTGATCGAGTAGACGTAGAGCTCGCCCTTGTCGGCGAGCTTGATCTGCTCGAACTGGTTGCGCGCGCCGCACGACGCGCACACGTCTCGCGCGCCGAGGAACACGGCCTTGCAGCCCTTGCAGCGCTGTCCCTCGAGATAGGGCTTGCCCTGGTCGGGAATCTTCAGGAACGAAACTACCGGGAGCGGCTTCGATTGAGCCGCTGCAGCCTCTGACATCGCACACCTCGACGAGTTTGACCGGGGCGATTCTGCGCCAGGCTTGCGGCGCGGGTCAAACGAGGGGCGCTATTTCGAGGCGGTCTTCGCGGCCTTCAGCTGCTGCTCGAGGCGGTCGAGCTTCTGCCGGAAGGCGAGATTCTTGGGCTCGAAGGTGATCGCGGTGCGCAGGTGGGCGATCGCCTTGGGCAGGGCGCCGCGGCGCTCCTCCTCCTCGCAGAGGGTCAGGTAGCGCCTTCCGTTCGCCGTGGTGCCGCGCTGCTGCTGTACCTCCGTCTTCACCTCGTCCTCGACCTCCTGCGTGAGCCGCAGATGGCCGCCGGTGAGCGCGGAGTCGTAGGCGGCGCGCCGCTGTCGATCGCGCAAGACCAGGTATCCCTCGGTGATCCGGCGCGCGATCCGATCGACCGCGACGCGGATCTCCTCGGGCTGGCCGAGAAAGCAGTCCGGGTGGAAGCGCTTGCGCGCGTCGTGGTAGGCGACGCGGAGCTGGCTCGTGTTCGCGCCGGGATCGAGCTTCAGCAATCGGTAGTAGTCCAGCCGATCGATCACGCGCGCGAGGGCTTTGATCTCGACCGGGTTCATCGTCCTGGACTCTGCAGCGCTCTCGCCGGTCATTCTTCGCCGAGGAGCTTGTCGTCTTCGTCGTCGGCGTCGGGCTCGGCCGACGGATCGCCGCCCAGGAACGCCGGCTGGGAGCGCTCGATCTGGAAGCTGGTCTCGTTCGACGCGTTATCGCCGGCGAGATCTCCCTCGACCCGGCCGAAGAGCTGCGTCTCGTCGCGCTTCTCGAGCAGGTCGCCCATCCCGCCCTCGATCGACGGCTCGTCGAGGAGCACGTCCTCGCTCTCGTCGAGAAGCGGCGCGGGCTCGCTCGCGGAGAGCGTCCTCGCGCCGCCCTCGGCGACGTCCGCGGTGCGGCCGCGGGACATGATCTCCTGGATCTGCTCTTCGGAGAGCCCGCTCGACATCGAGACCGCGGTCGAGGCCTCGGCCCCCGTCTTCGGGTCGCGCGCCTGAACCGTGACGATGCCCTCGGTGCTGATCGAGAACGCCACTTCGATCTTCACCTGGCCGCGCGGGCCCGGCTCGAAGCCCGTGAACTCGAACTCGCCGAGAAGGGTGTTCCCGTCCGCCTGGCGCGACTCGCCCTGATAGATCCGCACGGCGATCGCGTCCTGGTTGTCCGACACGGTCGTGAAAACGCGCGTGTGATCGATCGGCACCGGGCTGTTCCGCTCGATGATCGGCTCGGAGAGCCCGCCGGCGATGCCCAGGCGCAGCGTGAGCGGCGTGACGTCGAGCAGGTAGCTGCCGGTCTCGGAGTTCACCAGCGACGCCGCGTGGATCGCCGCGCCGATCGCGACGATCTCGTCGGGATTGATGTCCGTCTCCGGCTCGCGTTGGAAGTAGTCCTGCACCGCCTTGCGGATCGAGGGCAGCCGAGTCGGTCCTCCAACCAGGATCACACCGTTCAGGTCGCGCACCGTGAGCCCGGCTTGCTGCATCGCCTCGTCGCAGACCTTGAAGGTGCGCAGGATCAGATCGCGCGTGAGCTTGTCGAACTCCTTGGCGCCGAGCGTGTACTCGAGCGGGATCTTCACGCCGTCGCGCTCGATCAGATCCGGGATCGAGATCTGCGCCGACTCGCTGGTCGAGAGTCCGACCTTCGCCGCCTCGGCCGCCATGCGCAGCTTCGCGAACGCGTAGGGATCCGAGCGCACGTTCACGGAGTGCTCGGCCTGCACGCGGTCGGCGAGCAGGTCGATCACGCGATCGTCGAAGTCGTCTCCTCCGAGGTAGGTGTCGCCGCACGTCGCGAGCACTTCGAAGACGTCCTCGCCGATCTCGAGGATCGAGACGTCGAACGTGCCGCCGCCGAGGTCGTAGATCACGACCTTCTGGCGCAGATCCCGCCCGAAACCGTACGCCAGAGCCGCGGCGGTCGGCTCGTTCAGGATTCGCAGCACGTCGAGGCCGGCGATCCTGCCCGCATCCTTCGTCGCCTGGCGCTGGTTGTCGTTGAAGAACGCCGGCACCGTGATGACCGCGCCCGAAACCGGGTGGCCGAGCGCGAACTCGGCGGTCTCCTTGATCTCCTTCAGCACGAAGGCGGAGATCTCGGGAAGCGAGAACTCCTCGTCGCGGACCTTGATGCGCACGCCGTGGTTCTCGCCCGGCACGATCTCGTAGCGGCAGACGGCGCGGGCCTTGCGCACCTCTTCGCTGAAGAAGTACCGCCCGATCAGCCGCTTGGCCGACGAGACCGTGTGCTTCGGATCGAGGATGATCCCGGCCTTGGCGCCATTGCCGACTTCGATCCGGCCGTCCTCGCGAAACGCGACGACCGAGGCGATCACCTGCTCGCCGGCCCGATTCGCCAGCACCTTGGGCTTTCCGTCGATGATCGCGCAGACGCACGAGTTGCTGGTGCCCAGGTCGATGCCGATGGTGACGTCTTTGCTCATTCGAGTCCCACGCGCCGGCGTGGCGCGGCCATGCGCATCCCATCGGCAAGGGATCCCGCCGGACTGAAATGATTGACCCGGCTTTGGGCCAGTGTTAACCCCTCGAATCGCTCGGGCTCCCGGGAGGAGGAAATCGCATGTCCGGTCACTCGAAATGGGCGACCATCAAGCGCAAGAAGGGCGCTGCGGACGCCAAGCGCGGCAAGCTCTTCACCCAGCTGATCCGCGAGATCAGCATGGCGGCGAACCTCGGGGGTGGCGATCCCGACGCGAATCCGCGCCTGCGCCTTGCGATGCAGAAGGCGCGCGGCGTGAACATGCCGAAGGACAACATCGAGCGCGCGATCAAGAAGGGGACCGGCGAGCTCGAGGGCAACCAGATCGAGGAGATCCGCTACGAGGGCTACGGCCCCGGCGGCGTGGCCGTGATCGCGGATACCCTGACCGACAATCGCAACCGAACGGTCGGCGAGCTGCGCTTCATCTTCAGCCGCTTCAGCGGCAATCTCGGCACGAACGGCTGCGTCGCGTACATGTTCGACCGACGCGGCGTGCTCGAGTTCGACCGCGGCTCGGTCGACGCCGACGCGCTGATGGAGGCCGCGATCGAGGCGAACGCGCTCGACATCGTCGACGAGCAGGAGGCGCTGCTCGTGCAGACCTCGCCCGAGAGCTTCGAGGGCGTCAAGGCCGCGCTCGAGGGGCGGGGCTTCGCGCCGGCCCGGGCGTCGATCCAGATGGTGCCGAGCTCCACCGTGACGATCTCCGGCAAGAACGCGGAGCTCATGCTCAAGCTCTACGAGGAGCTCGACGGGCACGAGGACGTGGCCGCGGTCTATGCGAACTTCGACGTCTCGGACGCGGAGCTGCTGGCGGCGGCGAGCGCGGGCTAGGAGCCCGAGCGGAGCTCGGGCGCGCGAGCCTCGCTGGTCGCAGCGCTTCTGTGTAGACTCGCGTCGGTCGTCGGTTCGGCCGGGGGGTCGAGTGCGGGTCCTGGGAATCGATCCGGGCTCTGTGGCCACGGGCTACGGCGTGGTCAGCGTCGAGGGATCGACGCTGCGCAGGATCGCCGGCGGCACGATCCGAGCGCGCGGAGAGACGCTCGCGGCGCGGCTCGCGCAGCTGCAGAGCGAGCTCGCAGGCGCGATTGCCGAGCTCGCTCCGGAGTGCGCGGCGATCGAGTCGATCTTCAGCGCGCGCAACGTTCGCAGCGCGCTCGTGCTCGGCCACGCGCGCGGCGTAGCGCTGGCGACCTGCGGAAGCGCGGGGCTCGGCGCCGCGGAGTACACCCCCGCGCAGGTCAAGACCGCAGTCACCGGCTACGGACGCGCGGACAAGTCGCAGGTCATGCGCATGGTGCAGCGCCTGCTCGGCCTGACCGCGCCGCCGCCGAGCGACGAGGCCGACGCGCTCGCGATCGCGATCTGTCACGGCATGAGCGCGCGACTGCGCGCGCGCGTCGTCGCGCCCGCTCGCGGCTTGGTGCGCGCGCCTTGATCGCGCGGCTCGAAGGCGCACTCGTCGAGAAGAAGCCCGAGGGCGTCGTGCTCGACGTCCATGGCGTGGGCTACGAGGTGCGCGTGCCGCTCTCGACCTTCTTCGAGCTGCCCGACGAGGGCAAGACGGTCCGCCTGCAGATCCACACCCACGTGCGCGAGGACGCGCTCCAGCTGTACGGCTTCGGTTCCGAGCTCGAGCGCGTCCTGTTCCGGCTGCTGATCGCGGCCAGCGGCGTCGGCCCGAAGCTCGCGCTCGGGATCCTCTCCGGTCTTCCCGTCGGCCGGCTGCTCACCGCGCTGCGCGCCGGGGACGTCGTCGCGCTCACCAGGATCCCCGGAGTCGGCAAGAAGACCGCCGAGCGACTCGCGATCGATCTGCGCGAGAAGGCGCTGGCGCTCGAAGCCGTGTCGAGATCGGAGCGTGCGGCTGCCCCCGAGGCGTCGGCTGCCGCCGAGAGCGCGCTGGTCAACCTCGGTTACCCTCGGCCGCATGCGGAGCGCGCGGTGCGCCGCGCGCTCGAGCTCGCGCCGGAGGGATCGAGCCTCGAGACGCTGATCAAGGAGGCGTTGCGTGCCGCCGCGGGATGAGATGCTCCGACCCGACGTCGCTGGCGTCGAGCACGGGATCGAGGACAGCCTGCGGCCCGCCACGCTCGACGAGTTCGTCGGCCAGGACGCGCTGCGCGAGAACCTGCGCGTCTTCATCCGAGCGGCGCGCGAGCGGGGCGAGTCGCTCGACCACGTGCTCTTCTACGGCCCACCCGGTCTGGGCAAGACGGCGCTCGCGCACGTGATCGCGCGCGAGATGGGGGCGCCGCTCCGCGTCACCGCCGGGCCGGTGATCGAGCGGGCAGGGGACCTCGCGGCGATCGTGACGAACCTCGAGCCCGGCGCGGTGTTGTTCATCGACGAGATCCACCGCCTCGCGCCCGCCGTCGAGGAGATCCTCTACCCGGCGATGGAGGACTTCAAGCTCGACCTCGTGATCGGTCAGGGGCCGAGCGCGCAGAGCGTGAAGATCGACCTGCCGCGCTTCACGCTGATCGGCGCGACCACGCGCGCGGGACTGCTGGGCTCGCCGCTGCGCGATCGCTTCGGCGTGATCGCCCGCCTGCAGTACTACCCGCCGGACGATCTGGAGCGGATCCTCGCGCGCAGCGCGCGCATCCTCGGCATCGCGACCGAAGCCGGCGGCTCGCACGAGATCGCGCGCCGCTCGCGCGGGACGCCGCGAATCGCCAACCGCCTGCTGCGCCGGGTGCGCGACTTCGCGGAGGTCGGCGGCGAGGCCGGCGTGTCGCGGGAGCTCGCGCGCTTTGCGCTCGGCCGGCTCGAGGTCGACGACGCGGGCTTCGACCGGATGGACCGTCAGCTTCTGCTCGCGCTGATCGAGAAGTACGCGGGCGGGCCGGTCGGCCTCGACACGCTGGCGGCCGCGATCGGCGAGGATCGCGGAACGATCGAGGACATCTACGAGCCGTTCCTGATCCAGGAAGGTTATCTGGACCGCACGCCCCGCGGCCGCATCGCGACCCTGCGCGCCTACCAACACTTCGGTGTGACACCCGCGCGCGACGCCCGGCAGGAGAAGCTGCTCTGACGCTTCCCGCCCCGGGGGAGATCGCGATCCTCTTCGGCGCGGGGATCGTGGGCGGGCTGATCAACACGCTGGCCGGGGGCGGGTCGTTCCTGCTGGTCCCGCTTCTCGTGATGATGGGCCTGCCGGCGACGGTCGCCAACGCCACCAGCCGAGTCGGCGTCTTCGCGCAGTCGCTCTCCGCTGTCGCGGGCTTCCGACAGGAGGGATTTCGCGATCTCGACACGGCCCTGCGCATCCTGCCCGTGATGCTCCTCGCGGCCTGGCTCGGGGCTGTGCTCGCATCGAGCCTGGACGACGAGCTCTTCGCGCGCGGGTTCGGCGCGGTGATGCTTCTGGCCCTGCCTCTGATCCTCTGGAATCCGCGGCCGCCGGCGGGTGTCGCGGAACGCGCTCCCCTGGCGCCAGCTGTCCAGCACGCGATCTACTTCGCGATCGGGCTCTACGGCGGGGCCATCCAGGCTGGGGTCGGCATTCCGCTCACGCTCGCGCTCGTCGGCGTGGGCCGGCTGGACCTCGTGCGGGCGAGCTCGGTGAAGGTGGCGATCAACACCGCCACTACCGCCATCGCGCTCGCGCAGTTCGTCTGGGCGGGAAAGGTGGTCTGGGGCCACGGCCTGCTTCTCGCGGTGGGGATGGCTCTGGGCGGCTACGCCGGCTCGCGCATCGGCGCACGCGCGGGGGACCGGCTGCTCCGACCCGCCCTCACGGTCTGCGTAGTCCTGCTGGCGATCCGCATGCTATTGGGCGGGAGCGGGTAGCCTCAACGTCGGGCCGCTTTCGGACGATCTTCTAGCCGTGCGCAAGCGTCTGCGTGTCATCGCCCTGCTGCTCGCGATCCCCCTGGCCATGGGCGGAGTCGCGGGCGTGGTGCTCGCGCGCGGCGGCGACGGGCTCGCCGCCGGGCTGCGTGCTCGCGCGAAGATCGAGACCTCGGAGCGCGGAGCCCAATCCGCGGACGAGGCTCTGAGCGCGGGGCTCGCGGGCGCGCAGATCCTGCGCCTTCCGGTTCTGCACTTCGGCATGCTCGGCGCGGCAGTCGTACTTGCGGCCTACGCGCTCGCTCCAGCCTTCCGCGGCCGCAGGCGGGGACGGACCGCGAAGAAATCCGCAAGCCCCAAGGCCGCAGCCCTGGCCAGCGCCGCCGAGACGGACCTCAGCGCGCCGTCGGCAAAGGAGTCCAAGCGGATCCTGAAGCAGGCGGCGCAGATCGAGCAGGATCAGGGTGCGGAGGCCGCCGGCGAATTCCTCCTCGGGCGCAACCTGAAGGAGGAGGCGATCGAGATCTTCCTTCGCGCCGAGCTGCTGGGCCGAGCGGCCGAGGTCCGTCACGATCAGAACCGTTTCGACGAGGCTGCGGATCTCTACAAGAAGCTCGGCAAGGAGGAGCACGCGGGCCGCATCTACGCGCAGCTCGGCCGACACGAGGACGCGGCGAAGTGCTACTTCGCCGCCGGCAAGTTCTCGGTCGCGGGCGACATGTTCGAGCGCGCCGGGAATCACCGAGAGGCCGGCAAGTGCTACCAGAAGATCGGCTTCCACCGGCACGCCGCGCAGGCTTTCCTGAAGTCCGGCGCCGACGCGCTCGCCGCCGAGAGCCTGCTCTCCGCCTTCAACGAGGAGGGCGGCGTCGCTGGCGCGAAGAGCGAGCAGAAGGCCAAGGAGATGCGCGGCATCGCCAAGAAGGCGGCCGAGATCCTGGTGAAGCTCGAGCGCTTCGACGAGGCCGAAGCCATGCTGGTGCGCTCCGAGGCGTTCGGACCGGCGGCCAAGATTGCCTTCCAGACCGGCAACTTCAAACGCGCGGCCGAGCTCTTCCTGCGGGTCGGGCGAGGCGACCTGGCCGCCAAGGCGCTCGAACGCCTCGGTGACGCCGTTGGCGCGGCGCGCGCGCTGGGTGAGTACCTGCGCGACAAGGGACAGGAAGCGGAGGCCGTCGAACACCTGAGGAAGGCCGGCGAGCACGCGGCGGCGGGCGATCTCTACCGGAAGCTCGGTCGCTATGGCGAGGCCGGCGTCTGCTACCGCGACGCCGACGACTTTCCGGCCGCCGCCGAGGCGTTTCGAGCCGCGGAGCAGCTCGAGCCGGCCGCGGAGGCGTATTCGCGCTGCGGGAAGTTCGCGGAGGCCGCGGAATCCTACGCGCGGGCCGGTCGCGCCGATCTGCAGGCCGAGATGCTCGAGAAGGCGGGCGACACCTTCACCGCCGGCAAGCTCTACGCGGAGCAGGGCAAGGCCGACGGAGCGATCCGCCTGATGCAGCAGATTCCTGCGGACAGCCCGAACTACGGCGAGGCCTGCTCGATCCTGGGGCGAATGTTCCAGGAGAAGGGCATGCACAGCCTTTCGGTCAAGAAGTTCACCGAGGCGACCGGGTCGCAGACGATCGCGCGAAACAGCGTCGATGCGTTCTACGAGCTCGGCCGCGCGCACGAGCGACAGGGCGATCTGGTGGGCGCGATCGAGATCTTCGAGCGCATTCTCTCGTTCGACTACCACTACAAGGACGCGGCGGCTTGTCTCGAGCGCTGCAAGGGGATGGTCGCCAGGCAGAGCGAGGACCTGCCGCCGCTCACCGCGCCGACCGCCCCCGCTCCCGCCACCAGCCGCTACGAGATCGTGCGGGAGCTCGGGCGCGGCGGGATGGGAGTCGTGTACCTCGCGCGAGATTCAGTCCTCGAGCGCGAGGTCGCGTACAAGGTTCTGCCCGAGGGGCTGCGCGAGAATCCGAACGCGCTCAAGAACTTCCTGCGCGAAGCGAAGGCCGCCGCGGCGCTCAACCACCCGAACATCGTCACCGTCTACGACGCCGGAGAGTCCGAGCACGGCTTCTACATGGCGATGGAGCGGGTCGAGGGCACGACGCTGAAGGAGATCCTGCGCCAGCGCGGACCGGTCTCGGCCAACGCGGTGGTCTACATCCTGCGGCAGATGGCCTCCGCGCTCTCCTACGCTCACGGGCGCAAGGTCGTGCACCGCGACATCAAGACCGCGAACACGATGTGGACCGCGGAGCGCCACGTGAAGATCATGGACTTCGGCCTGGCCAAGCTCATGGAAGAGGTGCGCAACGCCACGACGATGATCTCGGGCACGCCCTTCTACATGTCGCCGGAGCAGACCCTGGGACGCGACGTCGACCACCGCACCGACATCTACTCGCTCGGTGTCACGATCTTCGAGCTCGCCACCGGTGAGCTCCCGTTCCAGAAGGGGAACGTCCCCTATCACCACGTCCACACCCCGCCGCCCGATCCTCGCGACGTCAAGGCCGATATCCCCGTGGGGCTCTCCCAGATCATCCTGCGCTGTCTGAAGAAGGCGCCGGCCGAGCGCTACCAGACGGCGAAGGAGCTGATCGAGGACCTCGACCGGCTGGCGAAGGCGTGATAATCGCGTCACGTCGTAATTGAAACGTCACTCTCGATCCGTGTCAGGTGCGACACGATCGCCGGTCGCGGCTTGGCGAAGCCGGGGATGTGCTCCAAATCACAAGTGCGATCGAGCACTTCTGAATCCGGAGCCGAACCGCCGGCTTTTCGAGGCAACTGGCACGCAGGTTGCTTTTGGATGGGCATCCCTGTGGGGGGGCCCTTTGCCGGGCGCCTTGGGGCGGATTTCGGGGGGTAGTCGTGCTTAGAGGCGTCGAGCATACGATCGCATCGCGTGTGCAATGCACCGGAATCGGGCTGCACACCGGCGAGCCGGTCGATCTGGCACTGCGGCCGGCAGCCCCCGGAACCGGGATCTTGTTCGTGCGCACCGACCTCGAGAAGCCGACGCGCTTCCCCGCGCGTGCCGAATGGGTGACCGACACGACGCTCGCGACGACGCTGGGCAACGAGGGCGCGAGCCTGTCGACGATCGAGCACCTGGTCGCGGCCCTGCGTGGAATGGGCATCGACAACTGCACGGTCGAGGTCTCCGGGCCCGAGCTTCCGATCATGGACGGCAGCGCCGGCTCGTTCGTCTACTTGATCCAGCAGGCCGGTGTCCGGCCACAGGCGCGAATGCGGCGCCGGATCGTGATCCGCCGCCCGATCGAAGTCCGAGACGGAAATCGCTGGGTTCGGGTGCTGCCGTCTCGAGACTTCAAGGTCTCCGTGGAGATCGACTACTCCCATCCGGTGATCGGCCGCCAGGCGCTCGAGAGCTGGGTGATCAGCCCGGAGCTCTTCGCGCGCGAGATCGCTCCCGCGCGAACCTTTGGCTTCCTGAAGGACACGCAGCGCTTGCAGGCGATCGGCCTCGCGCGCGGAGGGTCGCTCTCGAACGCGATCGTGCTCGACGAGACGCGCGTGTTGAACACCGAAGGCCTGCGCTTCCGAGACGAGTTCGCGCGCCACAAGGTGCTCGATCTGATCGGAGATCTCGCGCTTCTCGGAGTGCCCCTCCAGGGCCACGTGAAGGCGGTGCGCGGCGGCCACAAGCTTCACCAGGCGCTGGTCGCCGAGATCCGCGCGAATCCGAGCTGCTGGACGCTCGAGACGCCGAGCAGCGAACGCGAGCCGGCCCGCGAAGGGGCGGTGCTGCAGCCCGTCCCCGGCCGCGTCTAGCGCCTCGCGTCCCTCGTCGCTCGCGAGGTCGCACGCTCGAGCGTGACGATCAGAGTCCGAGCGAGGCGATCGTGGCGTTTCCGAGCCGGAGCAGGAGCGCCCTGGCGGGCGGGCAGAGCTGGATTCCCGCCGCGAGGTCCCCGTTGCTGCGCAGCTGCAGCTCGGCCGTCGCGGGCCAACACTCGGTGAGCTCGAGCAGCAGCTCGCGTAGGTCCATCGCGCTCGTGGCGACCAGTCGCGCGGCCGCTTGCGCCAGAACCTCGGCGCGCCAGACCTCGGGCTCGAGCGCGCGAAGCAGCTCGGCGTCGACGCTGCGCATGACGCGCTTCAGGCGACGGCGTGCCCGCCGGCCGAGGTCCTCGCCGGGCTGGCCCGTGTCCTCGCCCGGCTGACTCCAGGCGTTCTTGAGCACCTCGTCGGGAAGACCCCAGGAGCTGCCGGCGATCGCGGCGACCTCGCGCTTCAGCCCGAACGAGAGCTTCGGGATACCGGCTCCGTCCGCGCCGCTTGCTGGCTGGGCGCCTGCCTCGGCAAGGGCCAGGAGGAGCTCGCTCGCCGCCGCGACGCTCGAGTTTCCGGCAGGACCGAGCTCGGCGAGCAGCATCTGCGGCGCCGCTGCGGTCCCCGATGCGGGCGCGAGCGCCTTCAGCACCGCAGAGCAGGTGATCTGCGCGCGCTCTCGCTTCCAGTGCTCAGCGATGCGCTCGAGCGCGCGCCAGGAGCTGCGTCGCGCTGGATTGGCCGCCAGCAGCTCGCGGTGTGCAGCGACCGACTCGCGGTGCGCAGACGGATCGAAGGCGGTCGTGTCTGCGAGCGCCTCGCGCGCGCTCGAGCGCAGCGGGTTGCACTCGAGCGCGCGCCGGTAGCAGCGCTGCGCGCGCTCGATGTCCTCGAGTGGCCCCGCGTAGGCGCGACCGATTGCCTCCCACAGCTCCGATTCGACCGTGCGTTCCGGGTGGGCCACGTCGAGCGCGCGCTCGAGCAGCGCCACCGCCTGTCGCCAGTCCTCGAGCTGGCCGAGCTCCGCGGCGAGGAGTCGCGCGGCGGGGAGGTGGGCCGGGTCGCAGCCGAGCGCTTCGATCGCGAGCCGCGCCGCGTCAGCGCGGCGGCCCAGTGCAAGATCGGCTTCCGCGGCGAGCCAGAGGATCGCGCCGCGCGCGCGAGGCGACCGAACGCTGCAGAGGGCGCGCTCTGCGAGCGCGAGCGTCGAGGCCGGGACGTCGTCGGCGCGCGACAGATCGAGAAGCGCGGTCCACGCATCGTCCGGCGCCGCGTCGGTCGCGGTGATCGCCTCCAGACGCGCGCGCGCGCTGGCGCGATCGCCCGCCGAGAGCTCGAGAGCGGCTGCGCGCACGCGCAGCCGCGAGGCGAACTCCGCAGGCGCCTGCTCGCTCCAGGCGTCGAGCTGCAGCACCGCGCGCTCGGTCTCGCCCAGACGCTCGAGAAGATCGACGGCGCGCGCCCGAGAGACCTCGTCCGCGGGCCGGATCGACAGTACCTCTTCGAGAGCCGCTGCGGCGCGATCGAGCTGCTGCAGGCCTTCGCAGGCCTGGGCGAGCTTCACGAGCCGATCCGCGTACTCCTGCGGCGCGAGATCCGAGCGGCGCAGGCGCCGGTCGATGCTGTCGCGCGCCTTCTCGTAGGCACCGAGCCGCAGGGACTGGATCGCGATCGCGTCGAGGGACTCCGGGTGGTCGGGCTCCTGCTGAAGCGAGAGCTCCAGGTAACGGTACGCCTCCGCCTGGCGCTGCTGCTCGGCCGCGGCCCGCGCGGCCGAACGCGCCACTGCGGCGAGCCGCGGAGCTTCCGGTGTACCGGGAAGGAGCGCGGTGGCCAGCCCGTGGCTTCGCTCGGCCTCGGCCCAGTCGCCGCGGGCGAGCGCGAGCTCGCCGGCTCCGAGAAGCGCGGGAAGGTGGCTCGAATCGCGCTTCAGCGCGGCCCGGTACAGCGCCCCGGCTCGCGCCTCGTCGCCAAGCCGGTTTCGCGCGATCTCCGCGCCGCGGGTGAACCAGGTGGCGGACTGGACGGGCGACGCCTCGAGCTCGGCGAGCTCGAGCACGTCCTCGAGCTCGCGCGCGGGATCGCAGAGTCGTGCGTTGACGCCGGCGCGGAGCTCGAGCGCCTCGATCAGGTGGGGCTCGCGAGCGAGCGCGCGATCGCAGGCCTCGCGTGTCCGGCCGGGATCGTCGAGCCTCTGCATCGTCTCGCGCGCGAGCGCGAGCCAGCTTGCGCCGGTGGCGAGGTCTCCGACCTCCGTCAGCGCCTTCTCGCGCTGAGCCAGCGACTCGGAGTGTCGACCGAGCTCGGCAAGCGCTGCCGCGAAGCGCTCGCGGTCGTCCACGCGCAGCGCCTCGCTCGCCTCGATCGCCTCGAGCGCGTCGCAGGCGAGCACCGCGTCGCGAAGCTCGTCCCAGGCGATCCTGGCCAGTCGGCGCAGCAGAGCGGGCGCCTCCGCTCGTGTCGCAGCCTCGACCTCTTCTCGAAGCAGATCGCGGGCGCGTTCCCAGGCTCGCGCGCGTTCGAAGACCCGCCGCACCTCGCGCACCATCGAGCGCTGCCCGCGCGCCAGCAGGAGCGCCTGCTCCGCCGAAGCGATCGCCTCGGGCGCGGCGTCGTCGCGGGCCGCGGCGAGCTGGGCGAGTCTCAGCCAGCGGTCGGCGGCCTGGGGGCCGCGCGGCTCGACGTCGAGCAGCTCGCGCAGCGAGGCGGCCTCCTCGCTGTGCTGATCGAGGTGGGCGCAGAGTTCGGAGCGCAGATCGTGCGCGCCGTCGAGCCGAGGCGCGAGCGCGAGCGCCCGATCGACGTCGTCTAGCGCCGCGCGCGCGTCGGCGAGCGAGCTCCAGCGCAGGCGGCTCGCGTCGAGCCAGAGGCGTTCGGCGCCGGCGGGGCCTGTCGCCGCGAGCCGCTCGAGCGCATCGGCGCGACGCGCCTCGTCGCCGGGCCTGCGCAGCAGCTCGCACAGCCCCTGGAGCGCGGCGGAATCGGCGGGCGCGCGCAGCAGCACGCGCTGCCACGCGGCGATGGCCTGGTCGGTCGAGCCCAGCCTGCGGCCGAGCCGCTCCGCGATCTCGCGTTCGAGCGAGGCCCGCTCCGCTTCGGGCGAGAGCCCGTGCACGCGCTCGGCGAGCGCGCACCACTCGGCGTCGCGGCCGAGATCGCGGTAGAGCTGCAGCAGGCGGAGCATGCGCTCGAGCTGGGCCGGGCGCGCGGCGCTCGGATCCGAGTCGATCAGCATGCGCATCTGGAGCGCGGCCTCTTCGCGCAGCTCCGGATGCGACGAGAGGAGCTCGATGCGCTCGCGCTGGTGACGCGCGCGCTCCTCGGGCGCGGCCTCGGGATGGCTGGCCAGCAATCGCAGCACGTCCACGCGCTCGGTGGTGCGGCCGAGGCGCGCGAGCAGGTCGCTCTGCGCGCGCAGCCAGCCAAGCCGCGGCGCACGCCTGCCGGCCAGAGCGCGCGCGAAACAGGCGCTCGCGTCCGCGAGGCGCCCGCTCTCGACGAGCACCTCGCCCCCGGCGGCTTCGAGCTCGGCGCGCTCCTCGGGATCGGTCGCGATCGCGAGCAGGGCGAGAATCGCGTCGAGACGTCCGCTGGCCGTGCCCACCGATCGCTCGAGCGCGAGCCGGCGGGTCAGGTTCTCGTCCGTCCCCGGCGTGAGCGCGTTCAGCTTGCGCAGCCAGAGAAGCTCGGCCTGCGCGTCGCCGCGCCGAGCTGCGACCGCGGCCGCTTCCGCGGCGATTCGAGCTCGCGAGGCCTCGGCTTCGAGCGGGAAGCGCGAGGCGAGAAGCTCGGCCAGGCGCGCATCGTCCCGCGCACCCCGCGCCAGCGCTTCGAGCGCCGCGAGCACCTCTCGATCGCGGGAGACGAGCTCGTGGGCTCGACACAGAATCGCGTAGGAGGGTTCGGTCTCCCCGGCGCGAAACAGCGCCAGGCCCAGGTCGCGCAGCTCGTCCACAGGGAGCGCGCCGGCCAGGCCGTCGGCGAGCAGCGGGCGGAGCAGGGCCAGCTCGGCCTCGGCGTTGCCGAGGGCGCGCGCGGCCGCGAGGCCTCGCGGGCGAAGCGCCGGGTCGTTGGCGACCTCTCGCTCGACGAGCGCGAGCGCCCGCTCGCGGTTCGCGAGCGGACCTTCGTAGAGCCGCAGCAGCTCCCGCGCGAGCACGGCACGTTCGGCGGCCGAGGCGGGGCCCGACCCCGCGAGCGTGCGCTCCAGCCCGTCGGCGAGGGCCTGCGGGGTTCCGAGCTCACGCAGCAGCGGGATTCGCGCCGCGATCAGATCCCCGTCGCCGGGATGCGCCGCGAGCACCCGATCGATCAGCTCGAGGCGCGACTCGGGAACGTCCCCGTTGCGCTCGAGCGCGCGGAGCCAGCGCCGGAGCCAGCGCACGCGATCGGCGCCCTCGCAGGCGTCCACCCGCTCCGCGCAGAGTCGCGCCTGTCCGACCGAGTTTCCGGCGGCGTCGAGAGCTCTGAAGAGCAGCTCGTCCAGCGCGGCGTCGCTCTCGTCGGCGCGGCTGCGGCAGTCGACGAGCGTCTCGGCGGCCAGGCTGGGCTGGCCGGCCTCGAGCTGGAGCCCGGCGAGCTTGGCGGAGAGCGGCTTGCGCTCGTCCGGCCGAAGCGCCGGCTGCGCGAGGCGCTCCGCGAGCAGCCTGCGCAGCGGCTCGCCGCGACCCGACGTCTCGTAGATCCTGGCGATGCGATCGAACGCGTCCGCGTCGGCCGGATCCAGTGCGAGCAGCCGACCCAGCGTCTCCTCCGCGCGCGCCGCGCTGCGGACCGATTCCGGTCCCTCCGCGAAGAGCTGCGAGAGCTGGAGCAACGTGCTGCGGCGCTCCTCGGCGTCGGGCGTGGACTCCGCGAGCCTCGCAAGAGCCGCGGCCTGCTTCTCGGTGGCCGAAAGCGACGCGCAGAGAGCGGCGACCAGGCGCAGCTCGTCGGAGCCGAGGCGAATCGACGCTTGCGCCCGCTCCAGGTCGGCGAGCGCGCCGGCGGGATCGCGCAGCTTCTCCGCGAGGAGCCGTGCCCGGTCGATCCAGAGCGCTGCGCGCAGCGCGGGATCGGAGCTTCGCTCGATCAGGTCGTCGAGGAGCGCCCGCTGCTCTTCGCTCGATCCGTGCTCGCGCAGCAGTCCGAGCAGAACCGAGCGCACCGCGTCGCCCGCTTCGCCCTCGTGGAGGGCGCGCTCGAGACAGGTGATCGCCTCGCGCGGGCGGCCCGCCTGCTCCTTCAGCGCGGCGAGTCGGAGCCGCAGGGCCGTCCGCTCGTGCGGGTCGACGTGCGCCTCGCGCATCTCGAGCCAGGACTCGAGCTCGTCGCGGGCACCGGCGGCGTCGAGCGCGCGCGCGAAGAGGCTCTCGAGTCGGCCGTCGCGCGTCGGATCCGCGAACTCGCGCAGCGCCGCCACGGCATCCGGCGCCCGCTGCAGGCCTTCGAGCAGCAGCCCGGCCTGGCGGTGTGCCAGCTCCCGCCGACGCGCGGGGTCGCGCTCGTGGGCGAGCCGAAGCGCGAGCACGTCGCAGAGCTCCTCGATGCGATCCTGCTCGGCCAGGAGGCTTTCGAGCAGGTCTCCGGCATCCGCGGATTCCGGAGCGCGCTCGAAGGCGGGCTGAAGCACGCGACTCGCCTCGCTCAGATTTCCGAGCTCGGCGAGCGCGCGTGCGAGCTCGAGCGAGAGCGCGATCGGTGCGGCGCTACCGGCGCGATCGAGCGCCGCGCGCAGCTCGCTTGCGAGCTCCGGAAGGTTTCCGGTGCGGCGATGAAGCTCGATCACCCGCCGGCGCAGCTCTGCGTCGTCGGGAGCGCTCGCGAGTGCGCGGCGATACCAGAACGCAGCTCCGCGCGGGGCGTCGGCCGCGGGTCTGCCGAGAGACAGCTCGGCGAGTCGCAGGCAGACGAGCGCGTGGGCGGCCGGCGTCGCCTGCAGCAGCACCTCGAGACCCTCGAGCGCCGCGGCCTCGCCTTCCTCGTCCGAGGCGCCCCGGGCGAGCTCGGCCTGCAGCCCGAGCGAAGCCGGAGTCGGTGCCAGCGTTGCCCAACGTGCGACGGCCGTGCGGGCGCGCGCGGCATCGCCGAGCTCGAGCGCCGCGCGCGCGAGCAGCTCCAGAAGCTCCACGGCCCGAGCGTCGGGCGGCTCGAGCGCGAGCTCGAGCTCGCAGGCCGTGATCCTCGCGCCCGGCTCGCGAACGTCGCCTGCCAGCGCGTCGATCCCGGCGATCGCAGCCGCGCAGGCCGGGTCGGATTCGAGCGCGGCCTCGAAGCTGCGCCGCGCCGCGGCAGGCTCCGCGAGCCGATCCGTCTGCAGCTCGGCGAGCTCGCAGAGCAGCCGCGCGCGCTCCGCACCGGCGGGCGCGCTCTTCGCGATCTGCTCCAGCAGCGAAGCGAGCTCGGCGAAGCGCTCGCCCTTGCGCAAAAGCTCGCGAAGCTGGGTGGACGCTTCCGCGTGCCCCGGCACCTGCTCCAGCGCGCGGCGGTAGGACGCTTCCGCCCCGGCGAGATCGGCAAGCGCGCTCAGGTGGAGGTTGCCGAGCTCGACGATCGCGTCGGCGGCGGCCTCGTTGCTGTTCGCCGCCGCTGCGCGCCGCTCGAGCACCTCGGCGCGCTCGCCGTGGCGGCCGAGCCTCGCGAGGCAGCGCTCGAGGATGGCGAGCGATTCGTCGTCGTAGGGGTCGCGCGCGAGAAGTCGCTCGAGCCACTCGATCGCTTGCTCGGCGCGCCCTTCGCGCTCGTGCAGGACCGCGATCTCGAGCAGGCGCATCGGCGAGTCGCCCTCGATCTCGACGAGTCTCTCGAGCGCCTCGAGCACGCGGGGGGTGTTCGCGGTCCTGCGATGGACGCGCAGTCGGAGCTTCTGTACGGCGGCGCTCTCCGGCGCGATCCCGTTCGCCTGCTCGCACCAGTGCTCCGCCGCCGCGACCTCGCCCGCCTCGTCGAGCTGGAGCGTGCACGCCTCGAGCGCGAGGCGCACGCGCTCCGCCGGATCGCGGACGAGCGCGAAGAGGGCGCTCTGCAGCTCTCCCACGCGGCTCACGTTGGCGGCGCTGCGCTCGAGCTCGATCAGCCGCTCGAGCGGCGCGCGCCGCTCCGGGAACTCGCGCAGCAGCGTCTCGAGCAGCTCGCGCGCGCGGGTGCTCTCGGCGGCGGGCAGGAGCGCGACGATCTGCTCCAGCGCGTCCGCGCGCGCGGCGCCGGCGAGCGTCGGCAGACGTCGCTCGAGCGCTCCGATCGCGTCGGCCGGCTCGGACGGTCGTTCGGCCATGGCGGCGACTCCGGCCAGCGCGGCCGCGCAGCCGGGATCGAGCTCGAGCGCGGCCTCGAAGCGCCTGCGGGCTTCGGCCGCGTCGCCGACGCCGCGCCAGAGCTCTCCGATCTCGGCCAGCAGCCGCGCGCGAGGCTTGGCCTCGAGCGATTGCGCCTCCTCCAGCTCCGCGAGCTGCAGGGCGCTGGTCAGCTCACCCGAGCGCGTGAGCAGCCGGCGCAGCGAGGAGAGCGCGCTCGGATTTCGCGGCTGCACGCGCAGCAGCTCCTCGTAGCGCGCACGCGCGGCGGCGGTATCACCGATGCGGTCGGCCAGGACGTTCGCGAGTCGGCCGAGCAGATTCGCGTGTTCGTCGCTCGGGCTCGCGAGCACGCCGAGCCGGCACTCGTACACCCCCGCGAGCTCTCGCCACGAGCCGGCGAGGAACAGGTGCTCCTCCAGCGTGCGGAAGGCACGGCCATCGGTCGGGTCGGTGGAGAAGCTCTTCAGGAGTCGCGCGATGCGCTCTTCCTGGTCCGCGGTCGCCGGATTCTTTGCGCGCGTTTGCACCTCCGGCTCTTCGGAATCCGGCCCGCAGCGCTTGACGGAAGTCACCTGCAAAGCGGCGGGTTTTCGTGGGCTTACGATCCGGCCATGCGCGCTTCTCCGCTTGAGCCGATCGGCTTTGGTGCGTTAGCGTTGCGTCGGCTTGAAAGCGGCACGAAACGGCTCGGAGCAGAAGATCGACGAGCGCCCCGGCCTGCCCGCGCCGGAGCGGCGGCGGCGGCGGCGCGACTGGCGCCTGGCGGCGCTCGCGTTCGTCGTCGTCGCGGTGCTGCTGGCGGTCGAGCAGGCGCTGATCACGCGCTCGAAGCTGCTGCCGATCGGCAGCGACACGCTTCTGCTCGCTCTGGTGCACGCGAGCGTCATCCTGATCGGGCTGCTGGTCTTCCTGCTCGCGCGCAACGCGGTGAAGCTCTTCATCGATCGGCGCACCGGGCGCTTCGGCTCGCGGCTGAACGCGCGCTTCGTGATCTCGTTCGTCTTCGCGACGGCGCTGTCGTCGTCGGCGCTCTTCGTGCTCTCGGCGCTGCTGGTGTCGCGAGCCGTCAACATCTGGTTCGAGTTCGAGCTCTCCGAGAGCCTGGGGCAGTCGGTCGAGGTCGCCGACACCTACTACGCCGAGGCGGAGCAGTCCTCGCTGTTCTTCGCGCGCCGGATCGCCGGCGTGCTCGGCGAGCGCGACCTGCTCCGAGACGGGTCGTCCGCCGCGCTGCAGCGCCTGGTCTCGGAGAAGCAGGCCGAGTACGGCCTGGGCGTGGTCGAGGTCTTCGACGACAAGCTCGACGCTCTCGCCACGGCGACCCACCCCGAGGTTGCCGTGGTGGCGTTCGAGGCCGCCAGCTCCGCGCTGATCCGGGCCGGGCTCGACGGCGAGGAGCGCAGCGTCGTCGAGGGCGCGGGCCCGGGCGAGCTGGTGCGCTCCGTGGTGCCGGTCCGCCGCGACGAGGCGGGCGAGATCGTCGGTGTGGTGGTCGTGAACCGCTTCCTGCCCCGCGCGATCGGCAAACGCGTCTCCGCGATCCGCGCCGCCCGCGAGGCGTACGAACGGCTGCAGCCGAACAAGGGCACGTTCCAGGGCAGCATGCTGATGCTGCTCGCGATGGTGACGCTGGCGAGCGTGCTCTTCTCGTCCTGGATCGGCTTCCGGCTCGCCAAGCAGGTCACCGAGCCCATCGAGCGGCTCGCGTTCGCCACCGCGGAGGTCGGCGCGGGAAATCTCGACGTGCGCGTGCAGCAGGGTGGACGCGACGAGATCGCGCAGCTCGTGGCGGGCTTCAATCGGATGGCGACGGATCTGTCGCTGAACCGCGAGGATCTCGAGCGCCGCCGCGCGCAGATGGAGATCATCCTGCGCGCCGTCGGCGCGGGCGTGATCTCGCTCGACCCCGACTTCGTGGTGCGAACCATCAACCCGCCGGCGCTGCGGCTGCTCGGCATTCCCGCGGGCGAATGGTCGGGTCGCAAGCTCGGCGAGATGCTCGGCGGCCAGGCCGCGCAGACGCTGCCCCCGCTTCTGCACCGGCTCGCATCGGGACCCCACGAGACGCTGCGGCGCCAGATGCCGATCGCGGTCGAGGGGGAGGTGCGCACGCTCAACTGGACGCTCTCGCGAATGCACGACCCGGGCGGCTCCGCAGCCGGATTCGTGGTCGTCGTCGACGACGTGACCGAGATCATGCGCGTGCAGCGCATGGCGGCCTGGCGCGAGATGGCGCGCCGGATCGCGCACGAGATCAAGAACCCGCTCACGCCGATCCAGCTCTCGGCGCAGCGTCTGCGGCGCAAGCTCGAGCCGAAGCTCGCCGACCCCGAATCCGCGCAGCTGCTGCGCGAGAGCACCGACGCGATCACCTCCGAGGTCGACGCGATGAAGCACCTGCTCGCGGAGTTCTCGAGCTTCGCGCGGCTGCCGGCGACCGATCCGGTGCCGACCGACCTGAACAAGCTCGTGACCGAAGTGGTCGGGCTCTACCGCGGCAATTCGACGATCGAGTTTTCGACCGAGCTCGATCCGGCGGTGCCGACGCTCGACCTCGACCGGCTGCAGATCCGGCGCGTGATCCTGAACCTGATCGAGAACGCGGTGGCGGCGATCGAGGCGGCGGAGCCCGGCCCGCGCGCGGTGCGCGTCTCGACGCGCCTGGACGCCTCGGTCGGGACCATCCATCTGCAGGTCGCGGACACCGGCGCCGGGATCCGACCCGAGGACCGCGCCCGGCTGTTCGAGCCCGGCTTCTCGACCAAGCGAGCCGGCTCGGGGCTCGGGCTCGCGATCGTCTCCAGGATCGTCTCCGACCATTCGGGCTACATCCGGGTGGCGGCGAATCGACCCCGTGGCAGCCGATTCCTGGTCGAACTACCGGTCCGGCAGGAGGCGCCGTGGCCACGATCCTGATCGTCGACGACGAGGAGAGCGTGCGGCGCGCGATCGCGAACGTGCTCTCCGACGAAGGACACCGTCCGGTGTTGGCGCCCGGAGCCGACGAGGCCGAGAAGGAGATCGCAGCCGTGCTGCCGGACCTGGTGCTGCTCGACGTCGCGATGCCGGGCCGGGACGGGCTCGATCTGCTCGAGCGGCTGCGCACGAGCCACCCGGAGCTGCCGGTCGTGATGATGTCCGGCCACAGCACGATCGAGACCGCGGTGCGCGCGACCAAGCTCGGCGCCTACGACTTCCTCGAGAAGCCGCTCACCTACGACAAGCTCCTGCTGCGGATCGAGCACGGTCTCGAGCGCGCGCGGCTCGCCCAGGAGAACCAGGAGCTGCGCCAGGAGCTGCTCGGCGAGAGCGAGATCATCGGCGACTCGCCCGTGATGGCGAAGCTGAAGGCGCAGATCGAGATCGCGGCGCCCACCGACGGCTGGGTTCTGATCACCGGCGAGAACGGCACGGGCAAGGAGCTCGTCGCGCGCTGGGTGCACGTGCGCTCGAAGCGCGCGAACGGCCCGTTCGTCGCGGTGAACTGCGCGGCGATTCCCGAGGAGCTGATCGAGAGCGAGCTCTTCGGTCACGAGAAGGGCGCGTTCACCGGGGCGATCCAGCGCAAACGCGGCCGCTTCGAGATGGCCGACGGCGGCACGATCTTCCTGGACGAGATCGGCGACATGAGCCTGATGACGCAAGCCAAGATCCTGCGCATCCTGCAGGAGCACCGCTTCGAGCGCGTGGGCGGAAACGAGACGATCGAAGTGAACGTGCGCGTGATCGCCGCGACCAACAAGGATCTGCAGGTGGAGATGTCGAGCGGCCGGTTCCGCGAGGATCTGTTCTACCGGCTGAACGTGATCCCGTTCCACGTCCCCGCGCTGCGCGAGCGCCGCGACGACATCCCTCGGCTCGTGGAGCGATTTCTCGCCCGCTTCGCGGCCGAGTCCGGCCGGCCGACGCGGCAGATCACGCCCAAGGCGATGGCGAAGCTGCGCGACTACGCCTGGCCCGGGAACGTGCGCGAGCTGCAGAACCTGATCGAGCGGCTGGTGCTGATGACGCCCGGCGAGACGATCGACGTCGCCGATCTGCCGGCGCAGATCGGCTCGTCGGAACGGGACCGCCTCGCGCGCGCGAGCTCCGTCGACACCCTGGCGCAGGCGCGCGGGATCTTCGAGCGCGATTGGCTGCTGGAGCGCCTCGCGCAGCACGGCTGGAACATCTCGCGCACCGCGGACGCCGTCGGCCTCGCGCGCGAGAGCCTGTCGCGGAAGCTGAAGAGCCTGAAGATCGACGTCGACGCCGAGCGGGCGCGCCATGCGAGCTGATCTGCGCCTGGCGTCGAGCAGCGACGCCGCGGCGCTCGCGCGGATCTCGCGCGAGGCGCTCGCCGAGGGCTGGTCGGAAGCCGCGATCCGCGCATCGCTCGAGCGCGACGGGGTCTGCGCGCTGGTGAGCGAGCCCCTGCACGGATTCGCGCTCGGCTCGCTCGCCGGGGACGAGGCGGAGATCCTCACGCTCGCGGTGGAGCAGGACGCGCGCGGGCGGGGCCTCGGGCGCGCCCTCGTCGTCGCGCTGCTCGAGCTCCTGCGGGGCCGTGGAGCGCGCTGCGTCTCGCTCGAAGTGCGAAGCCGGAACGTCCCCGCGATCGCCCTGTACCGCTCGCTCGGTTTCGAGGACGCAGGCGTGCGCCCGAACTACTACCGCGACGGAGAGGACGCGCTCGTGCTCGGGGCTGCGCTTTGATCCGCGCGATCGCGACCGTGCGCGAGGCCGGGGCGAGCCGGCTCGTGCTCGAGGTGCCGGGCTGGCCGGGCCAGAGGCCCGGTCAGTTCGCGATGCTCGGGCTCGAGCCCGAGCGACTGCGCCGCGATCCGCTCCTGCCCAGACCGATGGCGATCTATCGCGGCGATGCGAGCGCGCTCGAGTTCCGCTTCAAGGTCGTGGGCCGCGGAACCCGGATCATGGCCGAGCTCGTTCCAGGGGCGAAGCTCTCGCTGCTCGGGCCGCTCGGAAACGGTTTCGAGCTGCCGAGCGGCCCGGCGACGCTGGTCGGCGGCGGCAGCGGGATCGCGTCGCTGTACGAGCTCGCGCGGGTCGCGCGACCCGCGCCGCGCGTGCTGCTCGGCGGGCGCACCGGAGCGGACATCCTCGGCCTCGCCGACTTCGATGCGCTGGGCCTCGAACTCTCGATCGCCACCGACGACGGATCGCTGGGTCGGCGCGGGCTGGTGACCGATCTGCTCGCGCCGCGCGCGGGTGAGACCGTCTACGCGTGCGGGCCGCTCGCGATGATGCAGCGGGCCCATGAGCTCGCAGCTGCCGCCGGCGCGCGCTGTCGGGTCTCGCTCGAGAACCCCATGGCGTGCGGCTTCGGCGCCTGCCTCGGCTGCGCGATCAAGACGCCCGCGGGCTTCCGCTACGTCTGCACGCACGGCCCGGTCTTCGACTCGGCCTCGCTCGGATGGGAGGCGGGCTCGTGAGCGGGGACGTGGATCTCTCGACCGGGCTCGGCGGCGTCGCGCTCCGGAATCCGGTGCTCCTCGCCAGCGGTACCTGCGGCTACGGAACCGAGCTCTCGCCGTTCATCGCGCTCGAGCAGCTCGGCGGGATCGTCGCGAAGTCGCTCACGCTCGCGCCGCGCGCGGGCAACCTGCCGCCGCGAATCACCGAGACCCCGGCGGGAATGCTGAACGCGATCAGCCTAGAGAACGTCGGCGTCGATGCCTTCGTCCGCGAGAAGCTTCCCGCGCTGCCCGCGGCGGTGACGGTTCTCGCGAGCGTCTTCGAGACCGAGCTCGAGCGCTACGCCGAGGTGTGCAAGCGGCTCGATGGCGTCGAGCGCGTCGCCGCGCTCGAGCTGAACGCGAGCTGTCCGCACGTGAAGGCCGGCGGGATCGAGTTCGGCCAGGATCCGCGCGTGCTCGCCGAGCTGGTGCGGACCTGTCGCCGCGCGACCACGCGGCCGCTGCTCGTGAAGCTCTCGCCGAACGTGACCTCGATCGCGGAGATGGCGCGCGTCTGCGAGGGAGAGGGCGCGGACGGCCTGTCGCTGATCAACGCGGTGCAGGGGCTTTTGGTCGACGTGCACCGGCGTCGGACCGTGCTCCGCAACGGCCTCGGCGGTCTCTCCGGGCCGGCGATCCTGCCGATCGCCCTGCGCATGGTGTTCCAGGCCGCGCGCGCGGTGAAGCTGCCGATCTGCGGGATCGGCGGCATCGCGTCGGGCGAGGACGCGGTGGCGTTCCTGCTCTGCGGCGCGAGCGCCGTCCAGGTCGGCACGATCACCTACACCCAGCCGGGCGCCGGGATCGAGATCCGCGACGGGATCGAGGCGTACTGCCGCCAGCACGGCGTCGCCCGGGTGCGGGATCTGATCGGCGCGCTCGAGCCGTGGCCCGCCGGCTAGCCGTCTCCGCCGGAAACGGACCGGAATTCAAGCGCATGGAAGTTGCCGGCCGGGGGGGCTTTTGATATCTCTCCGACGCTCTTCGGCACCGGGATTTCCGGAGAAGGTGGGCGGTGCGTCCGCCTTTTTTTGTCGCTGCAGATCGAGCGACGGGTCTTTTCCAGCACTCGAGTGAAGGCTTGGTGATTTCGCAGAACTTCGCGATGTACAAAGACATTCCCGCAGATCTTCGACGAGTCGTCGAGCCCGTCGTGCAGGCGCATGGGCTGGAGCTCGTCGACGCGGGAATCGGACGCGGGCCGACGCGGTCGCTCGTCCGCATCGTGGTCGATACGCCCGTCGGAGACGGGCGGGTCCTGGTCGACGAGTGCGCCGCGATCTCGCGCGAGGTAGGGCACGGCCTCGACGTCTCCGAGCTGATCCCCGCCGCGTACACGCTCGAGGTCTGCTCGCCCGGAGTCGACCGCACGCTCGGCCGCGAGATCGATTTCACGCGCGCGGTCGGTCGCCGCGTGGCGATCGAGACGCGCGCAGCGCTCGCCGGCCGGCGCCGCTTCAAAGGCGAGCTGGTGGATTTCGACGGTGCGCTCGCCACCGTGCGCAGCGAGGGCCGGGATTTCGAGATTCCGTTCGAGGTCATCGATCGCGCGAAGGCGTTCTTTCCCTTCGGCGCGCCGCAAAAGCCCAAGAGGTGAATCGTGGAGCTCGATCTCAATCGCATCATCGATCAAGTGGTCAAGGACAAGGGCATCCGACGCGAGGTCGTGATCGACACGCTCGAGAAGGCGTTGCTCGCCGCGGCCCGACGCAAATACGGCGCCGAGCGCGAGATCGAGGCGCAGTTCAACGCCGAGACCGGTGAGGTCGAGCTCTTCGAGTTCAAGACCGTGGTGGCCGGCGAGCCGGCGAGCGACGCGGAGATCGGTCTGCAGGACGCGCTGCAACACGACCCCGACGCCGAGGCCGACGACCAGATCGGCATCAAGATTCCGACCGCGGAGTTCGGGCGGATCGCCGCGCAGACCGCCAAGCAGGTCATCATCCAGGAGGTTCGCGGCGCCGAGCGGCAGAACGTCTTCGACGAGTACAAGGATCGAAAGGGCGAGATCGTGCACGGCACCGTGCGCCGGATCGAGAAGGGCAACCTGATCGTCGATCTCGGCCGAGCGGAGGCGATCCTTCCCCGCAAGGAGCAGGTGCCGCGCGAGATGTTCCGCGTGAACGAGCGCATCCGCGCCTACGTCCAGGACGTGCTGAAGGAATCCAAGGGTCCGCAGATCGTCCTCTCGCGCGCGTGCACCGAGTTCCTGACCAAGCTCTTCGAGCAGGAGGTGCCCGAGATCTACGAGGGCATCGTGCGCATCGAGGCGGCCGCTCGCGAGCCCGGTGCGCGCTCGAAGATCGCCGTGGTCTCCAAGGACAGCGACGTCGATCCGGTCGGCGCTTGCGTGGGCATGCGCGGCAGTCGCGTGCAGGCCGTGGTCCAGGAGCTGCGCGGCGAGAAGGTCGACATCGTGCCCTGGAGCGCGGATCCGGTGCGCTACGTGGTCGCGGCGCTCGCGCCCGCGCAGGTCGTGCGCATCATGGTCGACGACGAGAAGCGCTCGATGGACGTGATCGTGCCCGACGACCAGCTCTCGCTCGCGATCGGTCGCAAGGGACAGAACGTGCGGCTCGCGGTGCAGCTCACGCGCTGGAAGATCGACATCAAGAGCGAGACCTACATGCGCGAGGTCCAGGCCGATCTGGCCGCGGCGCTCTCGGTCGTCCCGACCGCGGGAGAGTACGAGGCGAAGCTCCTGCTCGACGACGGCGTGGCGAGCCTGGACGAGCTCGCCGCGGCCGAGACGACGCAGCTGACGTCGGTGCTCGGGATCTCGGAAACCGACGCGACGGCCGTGCGCCAGCACGCGCGCGAGCTGTCGGTCGAGAAGCAGAAGCGGGCGGCCGAGGCGGCTGCGCTTGCGGCCGCGAGCGCAGCGGAGGCGGGTGGCTCCGGCGGCAGCGGTTCGGCAGGCGCGTGACCGGCGTCCGCGCCGGGAAAGGCTGAATGAGGATGGCCAAGGGGATGAGAGCGTACAAACTCGCGGAGGAGCTCGGGCTCACCCGCGAGGACCTCATCAAGAAGGCGGCGGAGATCGGAATCGAGATCCGCAACCCGATGGCCACGATCGACGACGATCAGGCCAGCACCATCCGGCGCAAGTTCGCGGCGGGCTCCGAGACGGAGACGGTGCAGAAGCGCGTGGGCTCCGGCGTGATCCGCCGGCGCAAGCGCAAGACCGAGTCCGAAGCCGACGAGGTGCAGGGCTCGGGCGTCGAGACGGAGGCCGGCTCGGTCGAGCCGGAGCCGCTCGCCGCCAGCGACGCGGTCGCGCCGGAGGCGCCCCCCGAGGTCGAGCTGCCCGGCGCCCTGCCGCCGCAGATCGAAGAGGCTCCTACGATCGCGGCGTCGGCCGCACCCGAGCCGCGACCCGCGGACCGATCGATCGCGCGGGTGACGACGCCGGTGGTCGTGGTCGAGGACCCGCTGCTCGCGGCGGGAGCGCCTGCAGCGCCGGCCGCGGAGCCGACCTCGCCAAGGCGCGGCGTGGCGATTCCGCCGCCGCGCGAGATCGAGCCCGAGCCTGAGAGCGCG
>Ga0194120_10002004_pt1 | contig 35770 bp, 26 predicted proteins | sample TA2MahCa65mmetaG_FD_148642 | JGI IMG/M metagenome (GOLD analysis project Ga0194120, IMG submission 148642) | Freshwater microbial communities from Lake Tanganyika, Tanzania - TA2015019 Mahale Deep Cast 65m | ecosystem: Environmental > Aquatic > Freshwater > Lake | place: Tanzania: Lake...
CGAACGGAGTGCGGGCCGGTTCGCGGCGGCGCGCGCGGCCTTCGGGCAGGCGCTCGCGCTGCGGCCCGCTGCACCGGAAGCGCGGGAAGCGCTGGCCGAGCTGGAGCAGGGTCAGCGTGGCGCGACGCTGGAATCGCTGGAAGCGCAGGCGCGCGCGGCCGAGAGCGGCGAACGCTGGGGCGAGGCCCTGACGGCATGGCGCGAGGCCGCCGGCCTCGAGCCCGGCCTGGTAAAGGCGCGGGACGGCATCGCGCGGGTCACGCCACGGCTGGAGCTGCAGCAGCGCATCGAGGCGCTGGTTGGTGCGCCGGAACACCTGTGGGACGCGCGCACCCGGGCCGGCGCGAAGGCCCTGCTCGAGGCCGCTGCCCGGGCCGCGGGGCCGCGGCAACGGCTCGACGCCGCGGCGGCGGAACTCGAGCGCCTGGTTGCGGTCTCCGAGACGCCACTGCGCCTGCGCCTCGAATCGGACGGCCTGACCCAGGTCGTCATCTGGCGCGTCGGCCAGCTCGGGACTTTCACGGCGCGCGAGGTTGAATTGCTGCCCGGCCGCTACACCGTCGTCGGCACGCGGACCGGGTATCGTGACGTGCGGCGTGAAGTTGAATTACGGCCCGGCGCGCAGCCCGCGGCCGTGACGATCCGCTGCGAGGAGTCGGTGTGAGCAGCTTGTGGCTCGAGGATCCGCTGGGACTGCGGCCGCTGACCGGGGCGGACCTGCCGCTGTCGGTCGGCGGACCCGGCGCGGACATCGTCGTGCCGGGCTGCGGAGCGGGCGAGGTTCGCGCGCGGATCCATCTGACTGCGGCCGGTCTGCAGGTGATACCGGAGCCTGGTGCCGCCGGCGGGCTGTCCGGCGTCGGGATACGCCTCGAAGGAAGTCCGGACCGGCAGACGATCGCCGTCAGCCACGGCGGCATCGCGAACCTGACCCAGCCGCCGCTGCTGGCCGCCGGCGATGAGGTAGAGCCGACCACGGACGATCGCATACCGATTCCGGAGATCGCCTGGCAACCGCGCGAGTTCGCAAGCGGCGGGCGGCAGCGGATCAGCCGCCGCGCACTCTACGTGGCCGGACCGGTGGCCGGCGTGGCGCTGCTCGCGCTCGCCTACCTGTTCATGGCCGCGACGGTCATCGTCACGACCACGCCCGCGGCCGAACCGGAGGCCATCGACTTCCATGGCACCGTGCTCGATGTCGGTTTCGGCGCCCGCCGGCTGGTGCCGCCGGGTGAATACGAACTGTCGGTCGCGGCTCCCGGCTATCGTACTGCGCGGCAGGCGGTGAGCGTGACGCGCGGCGCCCGCCAGGAAGTGGTCGTCGCACTCGAACGACTGCCGGGCCGGGTCGCCTTCGATACCGGCGGTGTCGCGGCGACGCTCGTGGTCGATGGCACAACGCGCGGTGCACTGCCCGGTGAGTTCGAGCTGGCCGCGGGTACGCGCGAGATCACTGTCCGCGCGCCACGTTACGTCGCGAAGAACCTGCGTCTCGAGGTGAACGGGGGCGGCGAGCGCCAGGCCGTGGCGGTGGCGCTGGAGCCGGCCTTCGCACCCGTGACGGTGGTGAGTGTGCCGGCCGGAGCACGCGTGCTGGTCGATGGCCGCGACTTCGGTGCGACGCCGCTGGCGACCGAACTCGACGCCGGCCGCCACGCGCTGGTGCTCGCGCATCCGCAGTTCCGGCGCTTCGAGAGCCAGATCACCGTGCAGCCGGGAAAGCTGCTGCAGGTCGGTCCGGTGGAACTCGGTCTGCCGGATGGCCGGCTGGTCGTGCGCAGCAATCCGTCCGGCGCCGATGTCAGCGCCGGCGGCCAGTATCGCGGGCGCACGCCGCTCGTGGTCAGCGTGGCGCCCGGCCTGCCACAGGAGTTGCTGATCAGCAAGGCCGGGTTCGCGACGGCGACAGCGAGCGCCCGCGTGGAGTCGGGCGGCGAGCGCGTCGTCGCGGTGGAGCTGCGGGCCATGCTCGGCGAGCTGCGCATCAGCGGCACGCCGGCCGATGCCGAGCTGGTCGTCGATGGCGTGCCGCGCGGCGCGGCCAACCAGACGCTGCAACTGCCGGCCGTGCCGCACCAGCTCGAAATCCGCAAGGCCGGTCTCGAGAGCTTCCGGCGCAGCGTGACGCCGCAGCAGGATCAGCCGCAACTCATCGAGTACGTGCTGCGCGCCCCGGAGGCGGCACGCCTCGCCGGGCTGCGCGAGCGCGTGACGACCGCGCTGGGCAGTGAGCTGCTGCTGGTCGGCGGCGGCCGCTTCACGATGGGCAGTCCGCGCCGCGAGGCGGGCCGGCGTTCGAACGAGACCGAGCGCACGGTCGTGCTGCAGCGACCGTTCTACCTGGCGCGGCACGCGGTCACCAACCGCGAATTCCGCGAGTTCCGGGCCGGGCACCTGTCCGGCATCTTCGGCGAGGAGACGCTCGACCTCGAGCGCCAGCCGGTCGTGCGGGTAAGCTGGCAGGATGCGGCCGCGTTCTGCAACTGGCTGTCCCAGCGCGATGGTCTCGTGCCGGCCTATCAGTCGCGCGATGGCAGCTTCGAGCTCATCGAACCGGCGACCACCGGCTACCGGCTGCCGACCGAGGCGGAGTGGGAATACGCCGCCCGCCACGATGGCCGCGGCGCCACGCGCCGCTATCCGTGGGGCGACGCACTGCCGGTTCCGGCGCGCGCGGGCAACTGGGCCGATGTTTCCGCAACGTACCTGACCCAGGTGACGATCACCGGCTTCGACGACGGCTTCCGGGTCAGCGCGCCGGTCGGCAGCTTCGCGCGGAATCCGCTCGGCCTGCACGATCTCGGCGGCAACGTGCTGGAGTGGACGCACGATTTCTACTCGATCTACGTGGTCGGGCCCGAGCATGTCGCCACGGATCCGCGCGGGCCGCCGGGCGGCGACGGGCACGTGATCCGCGGCGCCGGCTGGCTGACCGGGCGGCTCACCGAATTGCGCCTCGCCGCCCGCAGTGTCGGCACGAGCGGCCGGCCCGATCTCGGTTTCCGGATCGCGCGTTATGCGGAGTGACGGCCGATGGTGCGAGTGATCTGTCTGTTGCTGCTACTGGTTGCGGCGGCGGCCTGGGCCATCGATCCGCCGCGCGCACCGCCAGCGACGGCGCCATCCGCGCCGCCGGCCGCAACACCGGCGCCGACTGCGCCGGCGGAGCCGCCGCCGGACAGCCCGGCGCAGCCGGAGGCCGCGGCCGGGGCCGCCGAACCGGCGGCCGCGCCGGCCGAACCCGCGGCCGCGGAGGACGAAACACTGCCGCCGCTGCCGCCCGGCGCCGCGACCCGCGGTCCGGCGCCCGAACGATTCACACCGAGCGAGAAAGTCCGCGCCGACTTCTCCGTCTCTTTCCCCATCGACATCTGAGGTTCCCATGAAGAGCCGTTATCCGCACGAGTTCCTGTTCAGCATGCTGTCGTTGCTGGCCGCCGTGATCGTCGTCCATGCCTTCTACGTGACGCTGGTGCGGCCGAACGCGGCCGCGGTGCTGGTGGCGCAGACCGAGGAGATGAAAAGCGATCCGGACTACGTGCCGGAACGCTCACTGTGGGTGATCGTCAAGGACTACGAGCAGGAGAGCTGCCTGATCCTGATGCTGTGGGCGCTGGCGATGATCGGCTACAAGGGCCGTACCACGCTCGCCGAGCGCGGCGCGCTCGAGGCGGACCCGGTGCAGGTGCCGGAGGGCATGCGCATCCTGCCCGAGGATACGCGCGAGTACGTGCGCCAGCTCGAGTCGCTGCCCGCCGGGCGCCAGTACTCGCTGGCGGGACGCGCGGCGCGGGCCGCGCTGGCACGCTTCGGTGCCACGCGCAACGTGCAGAACGTCTCCGAGGCCGGGCACGCGGTCTGCCAGGCCGAGGCCGAGCGGCTCGACTCCGAGCTGTCGATGATCCGCTACATCGCCTGGGCGATCCCGGCGATCGGCTTCATCGGCACCGTGCGCGGCATCGGCGATGCGCTCGGCTCTGCGCACAAGGCCGTGACCGGCGACATCGCCGGCGTCACCGAGGGCCTCGGCATCGCCTTCAACTCGACGCTGATCGCGCTGCTGCTGTCGCTGCTGCTGATGTTCCTGCTGCACAACCTGCAACTTGCGCAGGAACGCCTGGTGCTCGACACGGAGACCTGGCTCGACCAGAAGCTGTTGCGTCACCTGCAGGTCCGCTGACGATGGCGACGATCGGGCTCGAACTGGCGGATGCGGCGCTGCTCGCGGTGCGCGACGGCGCCGAAGTCGCCGCGAGCCCTGGGGTCGTGCTGTTCGCGCCCGCTGGCCTCGTGGCCGGCGCCGCGGCCGCTGCTGCGGCCCGCCTGCGGCCGGCGCTGGTCGTCGATCGCCATTGGAGCGAGCTGTCGGCGGAGATTCCGGCCCGTCCCGGCGTCGACCGCCGGACGCATGCCGACCTGGCCGCCGCGCAGCTCGCCGCGCTGTGGCGGGAGATCGGCGCGGACGGCGATGTGCTGGCACTCGCGGTGCCGGGCACACTGCGCCTGCGTCAGCTCGGCCTCGTGCTCGGCATCACGCGGCATCTCGGCATTCCGGTGGCCGGCAGCGTGGACGCCGCGGTCGCCGCCTGCGCGGACCTCGCGGCGCGGGCCACGGTGCTGCACCTCGATCTGCACTTCCACCAGGCGGTGCTGACCGTGCTCGACGGCGCGCAGCGGCTGCGCCGGCAGCAGGTCGCAGTTACGCCGCATGTCGGGCTGCGGGCCCTGCACGCGGTCTGGGCACAACTCGTCAGCGACGCGATGGTGCGCAGCACGCGCTTCGATCCGCTGCACGAGGCGGCGACCGAGCAGCGCCTGCATGATCTGCTGCCGGAGTGGCTGGCGGCGCTGCACTCGGCCGCCGAGGTCGAGGCCGTGCTCACGGCCCGCAGCGGTGGTTTCGCGGTGACCGTATCGCGTGCCGCGTTCGTGACCGCCGCCGAGGCGTATTACACGCAGTTGATCGAACTCGTGCAGGCGCACCAGCCGGCGGGTGCGACGGCGACGCTGGCGCTGTCGGCGCGGGCGGCGGGGCTGCCCGGTCTCGCCGATCGCCTGGCGGAATCGCCGGGGATCGAGGTCACCAGGATTGCCCGGACGGCCGCGGCCGATGGCGCGGCGCGCCACCTTGCGGGCAACGGCGCTGGCTCCGAACCGACACTGATGATCGCGCTGCCGCGCGCGCATTCGCTGGCCCCGGCGCAGGCGGCGCCGCCGCAGCGCGGGCCGCTGCCGACCCATGTGCTGCTCGGTGGTCGCGCGCACGCGCTGGCCGCCGGACCGCTGGTGCTCGGCGCTGCACCCGGCGCCGGCCGGACGCTCACGCTCAGCGCCGCTGCGGCTGGCCTGTCGCGGCGCCACTGCACGCTGGAGGCACGCTCCGGGACCGTCGTGGTCCGCGACCACAGCCGCTTCGGCACCTTCGTCAACGGCGCGCGGGTCGAGGGCGAGGCGCCGCTCGTGGCCGGTGACCGCCTGCGGCTCGGCACGCCGGGGGTCGTGCTGGAACTGGTCGCGGTGGACTGAGCGATGGCCCGTCGCAATACGCAGACGTTCAGCCTGTCGTTCCTCGATGTGATCTCGTGCGGGTTCGGCGCGGTCGTGCTCTTCTACACGATCATCAGCGCGCAGTCGGGACTGTTCCGGATCCACGAGAGTGAGGATCTGGCCGCCGAGGCGCGCCGCCTCGAGGAGCAGGTGCTCGAGGGCTACAAGCACCTCGCCGAGCTGAAGAACGCGCTCGAGCGCACCGACCGCGACCGGGTGCGGACCGAGGGCCAGTCGCGCGAAGTCCTCGAGCGGCTCCGGCTTGCCCGCGAAGAGCTGGCGAAGTTCCAGTACGACACGCTGGCCCGGCGGGAGAGCCTCGAGCGCCTGAAGGCCGACCTGCGTTCGCTCGAGGAAGAGGCCAGGCGCCTGCAGGCCGCTGCCCCGCCCGCCCAGACCGGCCGGCAGGTGCGGGCCGCCACCGGCGACGGCGATCGCCAGTACCTGACCGGCCTGAAGGTCGGCGGCCAGCGCATCCTCGTGCTGCTCGATGCCTCGGCCAGCATGCTCGACGAGACCGTCGTCAACGTGATCCGGCTGCGCAACATGCCCGATGCGCACAAGCTGCGCGCGGACAAGTGGCAGCAGGCGGTCGGCACCGTGGACTGGATCGCTGCGCAGTTGCCGCCGGCCGCGCAGTTCCAGATCTATGCATTCAACACGCGTGCGTGGCCGCTGCTGGCCGGCAGCGAGGGGCGCTGGCTGCGCCCGCGCGACGCCAGCGAGCTCGGCGCCGCGCTGCAGGCGCTGCGTCGGGTCGTGCCGGCGGACGGCACCAGCCTGCAGAACGCCTTCGGCGTGATCCAGGCAATGAACCCGCGGCCGGACAACGTGATCCTGGTAACCGACGGCCTGCCGACCCAGGGCGAGCACGCCCCGATCGTGCGCCGGCTGATCGACGCCAGGGGCCGCGAGGACCTGATGACCCGGGCCGTGCACTCGCTGCCGGAGGCGCCGCCGCCGATCAATGTCGTGCTGCTGCCGATGGAGGGTGACCCGTCGGCACCGATGTACTTCTGGCGGCTGGCCCGCTCGACCGGCGGCGCGTTCCTGAGCCCGGCCCGGGACTGGCCGTGAAGCGTCGCCAGCGCCGCGAGGCCGACACCTTCAGCCTGTCGTTTCTCGACTGCATCTGCTGCGGTTTCGGCGCGGTGATCCTGCTGCTGGTGCTGAACAAGGTCGGCGAGCCGATCCAGCTCGAACAGGCGCGTGAGGACCTCGACGCGCAGATCGCGAAGCTGCAGCAGGAGCTCTACGATCTGCGCGGCCACAGCCTGGTGCTCGAGCGCGAACTGCAGACCCGTATCGAACAGCTTTCGGAGGACCAGCGCCGGGCGGCGCGCCTGCGCGGCGACCTGTCGCTGATCCGCGGCCAGTTTGCGGCCAGCCGCAGCGAGGCCGACGCGGTGGAAACACTGGCGGGCTCGCTGCAGACTGCGCGTCAGTCGCTGACCGAGGAGATGAAGCGGCTGCTCGGGGCCCGCTTCCGGCGCAGCGCCGACCAGCCGATCGGCGGCATCCCGGTCGACAGCGAGCACGTCGTCTTCGTCGTCGATACGTCGGGGTCGATGCAGACTTTCAGTTGGCGGCGCGCCGAGCAGAAGCTGGCCGAGGTGCTCGACCTGTACCCGCAACTGCAGGGTATCCAGGTCATGGACGACATGGGCGGCTACATGTTTCCGGAATACAGCGGGCGCTGGATCCCGGACTCGCCGGTGCGGCGGCGGGAGATTCTCGAGCGTTTCCGCCGCTGGCGGGCCTTCTCCAATTCGAGCCCGGTCGAGGGTATCGTCACGGCGATCCGGACGTTTTCGACCGGCAGCCAGCGCATGAGCGTGTTCGTGTTCGGCGACGAATTCACCGGTTCGTCGATCGAGGAGGTCGTCGATACCGTGGAGCGGATCAACCGCGCCGACCGCGCCGGCGGTCGGCTGGTGCGGATCCACGCGCTCGGCTTTCCGCTCGGCGACGATTATCCGGAATTCACCGGCATTCGCTACGCGACGCTGATGCGGATACTCTGTGCCCGGAACGGCGGGACCTTCGTCGGCCTGACCGACCAGGACTTCGAGCCCCGGAGACGGAGCGGCGGATGAAGGCAATCAGGAAGATTATCGCCACACTCCCGGCGCTGCTGCTGGCGGGCTGCGCGGCGACGCAGGTCGAAACCCGCGCCGGGCTGCCGCCGCCGCTGGTCGAGCGCCTGCCGCTGCGGGTCGGCGTCTATTATCCGCGCGAGTTCCGCGAGTATGTCCACAAGGAGAAGCGCCAGCAGATCGGCTACGAGGTGGCGCTCGGTGCGGCCCATGTGGGCAATCTCGACTGGCTGTTCGCGGCGATGTTCGACAAGGTCGTGCCGCTCGAGGATGTCGCGCAGGCCGCCGCAATCCGGCCGCCGCTGGCGATGGTGCTCGAGCCGCGCTTCGAGGAGTACTCGTTCCTGACGCCGCGCGACGTCGCCGGCGAGGCCTACCTGGTCACGATCCGCTACCTGCTGACGGTCTATGACGGGGCCGGCGCGCGCGTCGACGGCTTCGCCTACACCGGCTACGGCCGCGAACCCGCCCACGGGCTCAGCGCCAGCGGGCCGTTGCAGGCCGCGACGCAGCGCGCCATGCGGGATGCGGCCGCCAAGGTGGCCGTCGAACTGATGGAGCAGGATTCCGTGCGGCTGCTGTTGCGCGCCTCGGCCCGGCCGGAGTCGAGCGGGCCGGCCCCGGTGCCGGTACCGGGGCCGCTGCCCGTGCCGTCACTGCCGCGGAGCTGACTCCCCGGCCGGCGTTTCCTCCTCTTCGTACCACTGGGCTGTGAAGTGCACGCCTTCCGTCGCGCGCGGCTCGCCGCCCTCGAAGCGCGGGCTGTACAAGGCTCGCTCCAGCGCCCGCTGCAACTGGGCGCGCTGGCCGTCGCCCATCTCGCTGCTGACCACGGTGATGTCGCCGGTCGTGCCGTCGGCCGCCACGGTGAAACTGAACTCGGCGCGCCGCACCAGCACCGCGCCCGCGGGCGACTTGCGGGCGCGCAGCGAGGCCGGCGGCGGCCGGTAGAACACCTGGCGCGGCAGCGCCAGCGGACCGGGCTGCGGTCGGTCGGCGGTCGCGGCGGTCAGCGTATCCCCCTCGCGGTAGAACGGCAGCGCCTCCGCAGTCCGGCCCAGCGCCGTCTTCCAGTCACCCATTTCGACCAGCGTTTCGGCCAGCAGCTCGCGCGGCGGGTCGCCGGCGGCACGCAGCGCCGCCAGTGCCTTTTCGAGCAGTTGTTCGCCGCCACGGTGCGGCCGCAGCAGACCGACATCGACTTCCGTCTGCCGCAGCGTCGGGGCGCCGGTGATCGGATTCACCTCGGCGTTCTCGAGCAGCGACTCCGGGTCGAGCGTGAATTGCAGGCGGTAGGTCCGCGCGATCGCGAGCATGGCCCGGATCGTGGTCGGGTTCTGCAGGCCGCTCTCCTTCATGCTGATGTCGCGTAGCCGCAGATACAGGCTGCGAGCTGCGGCGAATTGCGCCAGCGATTCGTAGAAGCGGGCCAGGCGCGTGACCATCGGCAGCGTGCGCGGATCGTCGTAGCCGTAGTTCTGCTCGCCGACGCGGAGCGCGTAGATGCGCTCGCGTTCGGCGAGCTGCCAGTTGCCCAGCGCCATCTGCGCGTCGACCAGCAGCTCGATCAGCGGCATCTGTTCGAGGTTGAACAGGCCGTCCGCGCGGCGACTCACCGCGAGCGCGCGTGCCAGGTGGAGCGCAGCCTCGTCATGCTGGCCGAGCGCTGCGTGTGCCGTGCCGACTCCGGCCAGCGGGCCGACCAGCCGGCGCGAGGCGATGCCCTGCGTGGTTTCCACGAGGTCCAGCGCCTGGCGGTAGCTGGCGAGCGCCCCAGCCGGGTCGCCGAGCCTGAGCTGGGTCGCGCCGAGGTTGCCGAGTGCGATCGGCAGTTCGAGCTCGTGTTCGGGCGCGGCGCCGGTCAGCTCGACGATCGTGCGGGCGAGCGGCAAAGCCTCGGCATATTGACCGCCGGCATACAGCGAGCGGAACTGTTCCCAGGCCTCCTGCCGGGCGTCGGTATCGGCCGCGCCGGCCAGCAGGCCCGCGGCACCGAGCAGCAATGCGCGCAGCAGGATCATCAGCGACCTCGGCGTGGGCTCTCGAAGACGGCGAGCAGGCCGCCGGCAGCGACCGCCAGCAACGGATCGGTGATATCGGCCATCTGGGCCGGCAGCCAGGTCTGCAGCAGCTCCACGCCGAACAGCAGGCCGCTGCCGAGCAGCGTGGCGGCCAGTACCGGCATGCCGCTCCGGGCGAGCAGCCAGACCATGGCCCCGGCGGTGAAGCAGCGTTCGAACATGTCGGCGAGATTGGTCGCGCGGTAGTGGGTCAGCGACTCACTGAACGGAATCAGCGCCAAAGGTTCCCCGGTCCAGCGGAAATCGAAGGGCGTCAGGCCGGTGACCACGACGGTGGCCGCCAGCGTGGCTGCGAGCGCGGCGGCGGCCTGCGGCGCAGCCAGCGCCAGCAGCGGCCGGGCCAGCAGCAGCGCAATGGCCATACCGGCGATTTCCGCCGGGACGAGTTCGAGTGGTGCAAACAGGATCCGACCCGCGAGCACGGCCGCCATCAGAGCCGCCGTCGTCACCAGCGCCCGGCCGGAGCGGGCGATGCCGGTGCTGATCAGCAGGATCACGAGCCAGGCCAGCGCGTGCCGCAACGTTGCGCCGGGCACCCACCAGTTGCTGGCCCAGAGCGGCCGTACCGAGCTGGTCAGGCCGGCGAGCGAGAGGTCGGGAGCGAACGGCGCAAGCCGGTGGCCGCCCCAGGCCACCAGCAGCGCGACGGCCACCGGCTGCTGCAGCAGCCGCGCCAGCGCACCGGAGCGCAGGCGCTGATGCGCAGCGGCCACCAGCATGGCGACGATGGCGCCCGCCGCGGCGCCCGCCGTGTTGAAACACAGATCGGCGAGACTGGCGACCCGCCGCGTCTCGTACAACTGGCCGAGCTCGATCGCGAAGGCGACCAGCGCGGCGGCGAGCGTCGCCAGCAGGATCGCCAGCGGCCCGCCGAGCCGCGCGGCCAGCAGCCAGGCGAGGCTCGCACCGAGCGGCAGGTACAGCAGAACATTCGCGGCGATGTCGCTGCGCGTGGTGCGCGCCCAGTCGAGCCGCGCGACCAGGTCGACGAAGCCGGTCGCGCCGACGTCGGTGAAACGGAACGGGTACAGCGACCCGTAGACGATCAGGAACAGGACGACGGCGTACAGCCAGGCCGCGGTTCTGGTACTTCCGTCCGCCATCGCTCGCCACTTCCGATTCCCTGCCAGCCCGATGGCAGTGTACTAGCGCCGGGTGGCCCGCGCGCTACGAAGATGGCGGTGAGTGGCGGCCCGGGCCGAGACCCGCCGCACGGCGCAAGGCGGCGATCTCGGCCTCGGTCAGCGCCCGGTGCCGGCCCGCTGGCAGGCGGCCGAGTCGCAGCGGGCCGATGGCCTGGCGTTCGAGCCGCCGCACCTTGAGGCCGACCCGCGCGAACAGCCGCCGGATCTCGCGGTTCTGGCCCTCGGTGAGCGTCACGGCGACCTGCGACTGGTCACCCTCGCTGCGATCCTTGCGCTGCCGCAGCACGCGCAGTACTTCGATCCGGGCGCGTTTCGCGCCATCACCCGGAGCACGTCCGGCCAACCACAGGCCGCGCCGCAGCTTCTCCACCGTCTCGGGGTTCAGGCGTCCGTGCAGCGTCACCAGGTATTCCTTGGGCACACCGCGGGACGGGTGGGTGAGTCGCCAGGCGAGCTCGCCATCGTTGGTCAGCAGCACGAGGCCGGTTGAATCGGCGTCGAGCCGGCCGACCGGATAGACCCGGCTGCCGGCTGGAATGGCGGCCTGCACCATGCCGACGACGTTGCCTCGCCCCTGCGGATCGCGTGCCGTCGAGATGACACCGCGCGGCTTGTTCAGCATCAGGTACAGATAGCGACTGCGCGCGATCGAATCGGGCACCGCACGGACGATGCTGCCGTCGAGCTCGATCAGGTCCTGGCCGGGCCGCACCAGGCAGGGCAGCGCAGTGACCCGCCGTCCGTTGACGCGCACGCGCCCGGCGCGGATCGCCAGCTCGCAGTCACGTCTCGAACCGAGTCCGCTCGCGGCGAGGACCTTCTGCAGCCTCTCGCCGGTTTGGCCGCCCTCGAGGGGCGGTGAGCGGGCACGTTCGAAACGCGGATCGGTCATGGCCTGCCGGGCGCGTCGGGATTTCTTACGATTTGGACATAATCAGGCGGCCGCGACCTCGAAGTCGGCCCCTAACGAATTGATAGTAAAGGAGCCAGACCAGTCTGGCACGTACTTTGTCTGTGGAAGCGCAGCCAGGGGATGCGGGCGGGGCCGGTGCTGCAATCCGATGGCGCCTGGTTGGGCCCGGACGAATAACGACAACACAGCCGGATCACCGGCCGATCGACGAACCAAGAGGGACCTGACCCCGCCGCGAGGCGGGGTTTTTCTTGGCCGATCTGGTGGGCTCAGTGCGGGATCAGAGCGTGGTGCCGGGCTTCTGGACCCAGACCTTGCACCAGCCCTGCGCCTTCACCAGCTTGCCCGGGAACATGTTGCAGGTGCCCTCGCCGCCGGCACCGGCGGTGTACTGGATGCAGTTAGCGCAGATCTGGCCCTTCTTGTAGGTCGGGTTGGCGGCGGCATCAACCTTCTTGACGTCGTGCAGGTAGGCGAGCGCCTTGGCGGCCGGGTCGTCCTCCGAAATCAGCACTGGGGCCGCGGCAGCTTCGCGGGCAACCAGTGCGGCGGCCGGCACCGCGGCCAGGCCGGTGAGCGCGCTCTGCAGCAGGCGGCGGCGCGAAATCAATGAATCGTTCATCTCTCGCAGACTCCTCGGGGAATTGGGATTCGGAACGGGCCGCGCATGATCCATGCCGGCGGCCGTTGCCGCCATTGTGACAATTCCGGATGAACGGCGCGTGGTTCGTTCAGCCTTTGTTAAACTGCCGCCGGGCCTGTAGCTCAGTGGTCAGAGCAGGGGACTCATCGAAAAGGTGCCTCGGCCCCGAAAGGTGCCGAGTGGACGGGATGAATTCAGGGGAACCTTCCAGCGCCAGGCGGGCGGCTGATGGCAATCCTGAGCCGAGCCGGCGGTACACCGCCGGAAGGTGCAGAGACTACCTGAGGGCTCGAGTGCCCTTGATGACAGGCGCGAGCATCCCGCACCCTCCCGGCCGCGTGCCGCGGGTGAAGAGATAGTCCACGCCGGCCGGAAACGGCCGGAGCCGCGTGAATCCCTTGGTCCTGGGTTCGAATCCCAGCGGGCCCATTCCTCCGGCGGACCTCCGCTCGTCGCTGTTGCACAATGGCAACAATCAGCCGGGTTGCGGAGAGTACGCGTTGCAGCGAAACTATGCAGCGTCCCGGGCGCCTCATGGCGCCCATCCCGTACTAAGGAGACGATCATGACCCGAATCCTCCGGCCGCGTTCCGTTTCACTGGTGGCCGCCGCAGTGGCAATGGCCATCGGGGCCCAGGCAGGCGCCGAGACGGTGCTGGGCGAGATCACGGTGACGGCGCGCAAGCGCGCTGAGTCGCTGCTGGATGTACCGTTCGCGGTCAGTGCGCGGAGTGAGGAGGCGCTGCGCAATGCCGGCGCCACCAACATCGAGGACGTGTCCCGTAACGTCGCCGGCTTCACCGTGCAGAACCTCGGTCCGGGCCAGAGCCAGGTCGCGCTGCGCGGCATCTCGGCCGGCAAGACCGACCGCGACCTGCCGGGTGTCAAGGAGCAGGTCGGCGTCTACCTCGATGAGTCGGTGCTGTCGCTGTCCCTGTTCACTCCGGACCTCGAACTCTATGACCTGAACCGGGTCGAGGTGCTGCGCGGCCCGCAGGGCACGCTGTTCGGCTCCGGTTCGCTGTCCGGCACGGTCCGTTACATCAGTAACCAGCCGGACACCTCGGGTACTTATGGCGACGTCGAGCTGACCGCCAGCATGATCGACACCGGCGGCAACGGCGGCAACCTGCGCGGCATGGTCAACGTCGGCCTGACCGACACGGCTGCGCTGCGCCTGGTCGGCTACTACTCGGAGCTGCCGGGCTTCATCGACGCGGTCCAGCCGGGCGGCACGATCCGCAGCGACGTCAACAGCGGCACGCGCTACGGCTTCCGCGCCGCGCTGCGCCTCGCGCCGACCGACCACCTCGTGATCACGCCGCGCGTGGTCTACCAGGACGTGGATGTCGACGGCTACAACCGCACCGACGTGTGGAACATGCTGGCGAATCCGTACACGACCACCGAGCCGGCCATCACGCTGGGCGACCGCCAGCAGTACACGCAGCTCACCGAGAAGTTCCAGGACGAGTTCATGCTCGCTGATCTGACGATCGAGGCGACTTTCGGCGCGCACACGCTGACCTCGATCAGCTCGTACACGGATCGCGACATCCTCGTGCTGCGCGACGCCACGCAGTTGACCGGCAGCGTGACCTATTCGCCGCTCGGCGGCAGCGGCGCCCAGGTGCGCCTGAGTTCGCCGCTGTACGACCGGACCAAGGTCGAGATGTTCACGCAGGAGCTGCGCCTCGCCTCCGACTACGACGGCCGCTTCCAGTGGCTGGCCGGCGCGTTCTACAGCGACATCAACCGTCATTACGGCCAGCAGCTTCCGACCCCCGGCTACGACACGCTGGTGGATCTGCTGCTGTGCGACGGCGCTCCGCCGAACTGCCTGCCGAGCACCGATCTGGGTGCACCGGTCAATGACATGCCGTTCTATTCCGACATTCCGTACGACTTCAAGCAGATGGCGCTGTTCGCCGAAATCAACGTCGATCTTTCCGAGCGATTCAGCGCGACCCTCGGTGGGCGTTACTACGACTTCGAGGAAGACCGCAACCTGGTGTTCGGCGGCCTGTTCTCCGACCCGAGCATCGGGCCGGGTTCAGCCAAGTCCGACGGCTTCCTGCCACGGGTGCTGCTCTCGTTCGACGTCAGTGACAACGTGCAACTCAATGCCCAGGCCTCGCGCGGCTTCCGGCTCGGCGGTATCAACGATCCGCTGAACCTGACGCTGTGCACGGACGAGGACGAGGAGACCTTCGGCGGGCGCGACTCGTTCGAGGACGAGAAGCTGTGGAACTACGAGCTCGGCGCGAAGATCGGCTTTGCCGGCGGCCGGGCCCAGATCAACGTCGCCGCCTATCACGCCGAGATCGACAACCTGCAGGTGCCAGTCGTGGCCGGATCCTGCTCGTCACGCATCGTGTTCAACGTGCCGAGCTCGCATGCGACCGGCCTCGAGGTCGAGCTGACGGCACAGCCGACTGACAACTTCGACTTCGGCCTGTCGGCCACCTGGGTCAGCTCCAAGCTCGATTCGACGATCACCTCGACGGATTCCAACGGCGTGACTACGGTCGTGGCGGCGATCGAGGACGGTAACCGGATGCCGTCGGTGCCGAAGATTCAGGTGGCGGCCAACGCCACGTACCAGTGGCCGGTCAGCGATGCGTTCAACGCCTACGTGACCGCGAGCTGGCAGCACGTCGGCGACCGTTACACCCAGGTCGCCGACCAGGCCCCTGGCTTCGGGACGTTTACGGTGTTCGGCTACGGCAGCCCGTCGATCTCGTCGTTCACCTTCGATCCGCTGCTGCCGTCCTACGACATCGCCAACCTGCGCGTCGGCGTCCGCAACGACGTGTGGGAGGCGGCCGTGTTCGTCAACAACCTGACCGACGAGTCGGCCCGGCTCGGCCTCGACCAGGAGCGCGGCCGCCGCGCCCGTGTCGGCTACCTGACCAACCAGCCGCGCACGATCGGTATCAGCTACCGCCGCAGCTTCGGCCGCTAGAAAAGGGGACGCTTCCCTTTTTCGCCGGGGACGCTTCCGCAAAGGGAAGCGTCCCCTTTATTCTGGTGCGATGGACATCCGGAGGCCGCATGCGCTGCCGGTCGCGGAGGTGCTGCGCCAGTTTGGCAGCCGCTGCGATGGGCTGAGGCGCGACGAGGCGGCGCGGTGCCTCGCGGAGGTCGGCCCGAATCGTTTGCCGGAGCCGCCACGGGACCCTGCGTTCCGGCGCTTCCTGCGGCAATTCCACAACCTGCTGATCTACATCCTGCTGGCGGCGGCGTTGCTCACGGCGCTGCTCGCGCACTGGGTCGACACCGGCGTGATCGTCGCCATCGTGCTGATCAACGCGGCGATCGGCTTCGTCCAAGAGGGCAAGGCTGAGCAGGCGCTGGCCAGCATCCGGCGGATGCTGGAGCTGCGCGCGCAGGTGCGCCGCGATGGCGAATGGTCCGAGCTCAAGGCGGCGGAACTGGTACCCGGCGACGTCGTGCGGCTGCGCTCCGGCGACCGCGTGCCGGCCGACTTGCGGCTGTTCGAGGCGGTCCAGCTCGAGGTCGAGGAATCGGCGCTGACCGGCGAATCCGAGCCGGCGCGCAAGGACACGGAGCCGACCGGCGCGGACAGCGGTGTCGGCGACCGGCACGGCATGGTGCACGCCGGCACGCTGGTCGTGTCCGGGCGCGGCGTCGGTGTCGTGACTTCGACCGGTGTCGCGACCGAGCTCGGGCGCATCAGCCGGCTGGCCGCGGAAGTCCGGGATCTCGAGACGCCGCTGACCCGGCAGATGAACCGGTTCAGCCGGCTGCTTGCGCTGGCGGTCGTGGCGGCGTCGGTGCTGCTGTTCGGGCTTGGTGCGCTGCTGCACGAGTACCGGCTGCCCGAGCTGCTGTTCGCCGCGATCGGCTTTGCCGTGGCCGTGATTCCCGAGGGCCTGCCGGCGATCCTGACCATCACGCTCGCGCTCGGTGTGCAGCGCATGGCCCGGCACCGTGCGATCACTCGACGCCTCCATGCGGTTGAGACGCTCGGATCGGTCACGGTCATCTGCGCCGACAAGACCGGCACGCTGACCTGTAATGCGATGACCGCGCGGCGGCTGGTCACCGCCGCGGGCCGCTATGAGGTTTCGGGTAGTGGCTTTGCGCCGGCCGGTCAGGTGACCAGCGGGGGAGCGCCGGCGCCACTCGACCAGCATCCCGACCTGCAGGCGCTGATCGAGACGCTGGCCGTGGCCAACGACGCGGAAATCCGCGGCGCCGATGGCGAGTGGCTGGTCACCGGCCAGCCCACGGAAGGCGCGCTGCGCGCATTGGCCGGCAAGGCCGGTTTCGATGACGCCGGTTACACGCGGGTGGCCGCGCTGCCGTTCGAGTCCGGCACGCGCTGCATGGCCACGCTGAATCGCCGGCCGGGCGGCGGTGCGCGGATCCTGGTCAAGGGTGCACCGGACCGGCTGCTGGCATTCTGCCGGCGCCAGTACAGCGCTGGCGGCGGCAGCGCCGCGCTCGACCGCGATTTCTGGGAGCTGCTGCTTCGGGAACTCGGCGGCCAGGGCCTGCGCGTACTGGCGGCCGCGGCGCGCGACGTGGATCCCGACCAGTGGTGGCTCGCGCCGCAGGATCTCACTCACGGGCTGGTGTTCCTCGGTCTGGTCGGCATCCACGATCCGCCCCGACCCGAGGCGGCGGCGGCGATCCGCGCCTGCCGCACCGCCGGCATCCGCGTCAAGATGATCACGGGCGATCACCTCGATACGGCGCGGGCCATCGCCCATGAACTCGGCATCGACGACCGGCAGGCCGTCACCGGCGCCGAACTCGAGTCCGCAGCGGAGTCGGAACTGCGGCGCATCGCCCGCGACTGCGACGTCTTTGCCCGCACCAGTCCCGAGCACAAGCTGCGCCTGATGCAGGCGCTGCAGGCCAGCGGCGAGATCGTGGCGATGACCGGCGATGGCATCAACGACGCGCCGGCGCTGCGCCGCGCCGACGTCGGCATCGCGATGGGGGTCAGGGGCACGGAGGCGACCCGGGAAGCCGCCGACCTCGTGCTCGCCGACGACAACTTCGCCACGATCGCGCGCGCGGTGGCGGAGGGCCGCACGATCTGTGACAACCTGCGCAAGGCCATCGTGTTCATCCTGCCGACCAACGGCGCCGAAGGCCTGGTGATGCTGGCGGCGGTCGCGTTCGGCCTGGTGCTGCCGCTGACGCCGGTGCAGATCCTGTGGGTCAACACCGTCACCGCCGTCACCCTCGACCTCGCGCTCGCGTTCGAGCCGGCCGAGCCGGACGTGATGCGCCGTCCGCCGCGGCCGCCCGCGGCGCCGATCCTCGATGCGGTCCTGCTGTGGCGCATCGCGCTGGTGTCGCTGCTGGTCGGCGGCGCGACGCTCGGACTGTTCCTGCTCGGCCGGCGGCTCGGCCTGACGCTGCCGGAGGCCCGCACGCTGGCCGTGAATACACTGGTCGCCGGCGAACTGTTCTATCTGTTCAACATACGGGCGCTGAGCGAGTCCGTCCTGCAGCCGGCCGTGCTGCTGCGCAACCCGTTGGCGTGGCTGGCGGTGAGCGCCCTCGTCGTGCTGCAACTGCTGTTCGTGTATGCGCCCTGCATGCAGCGCTGGTTCGGGACGGCACCGCTCGCGCCGGCGACCTGGCTGCTGCCGGCCGGCGTCGGCCTGGTCGTGCTGCTGGTCGTCGAGGGTGAGAAGGCGCTGCGCCGGCGGCGCGCACTGCGCTGACGCGGGCGTCAGGCCTCAGCGCGCGCAGAAGACGTCGTGCAGCGTCGTCAGTACCCGGCGCACGTCGCCGGCCGGCACTGCGTAACGGATCGTCTGACCCCGGCGGGCGGTCGTCACCAGCCCGGCCGCGCGCAGCACCGCGAGATGCTGCGACAGCGCCGACTGGCTGAGGTCCACCTCGGCGTTCAGCTCCCCGACCGACAGCGGCCGCTCGACCAGCGTGCACAGGATACACAGGCGCTGCTCGTTGGCCAGTGCCTTGAGAAAGGCGGCGGCGGTACCGGCGCGCCGGCGCATCGCCCGGGCCGCCGGCGCGGGCAGCGCTGCGGCGGCGCGGCTGTCGGCTCGAGGGCGACGGCTGTTCATGCTGGCAATATATCAGTATTGACTAATTAAGCAACATCTAATATAAGAAGCCGAGCTGAGCGGCCCCGTGGCAGCCGGAGGTGTGTGATGACGATCGACCGCGCGGTGCTGGCCTTTGCCGGCACGATGATTCTGGTGAGCCTGCTGCTCGCCATCACCGTCAGCGCCAACTGGTTCTGGCTGACGGCCTTCGTCGGCGCCAACATGCTGCAGGCCTCGTTCACCGGCTTCTGCCCGCTGGCGATGGTGCTGCGCAGGCTGGGCGTGCAGCCTGGCGCGGCGTTCTGAGGGTCCGGTGAGCGTGCCGGCATTCCGGTACGCCACGCTGCTCGGGCTGGCGCTGCTGTGTATGGCGCCGGCCCGGGCGGCGACGCCATTGCCGAGCGAGCGCATTGCGCGCGCCGCGGTACCGCTGGAGCGCCAGCTCGACGGCACGGTCGAGGCCGTGCAGCACGGCACGATCGCGGCCGAGACCAGCGGCCGCGTGGTCGAGGTGCTCTACGATATCGACGATGTGATGCCGGCCGGCGCCGTAATCGTGCGCCTGCGCGGCGTTGAGCAGCGCGCCGGTCTGGCGCGGGCCGAGGCGGAGCTCGCCGAGGCCAGCAGCCGCAGGGCGGAAGCGCAGCAGCAGTTCGAACGCATCGCCGGATTGCTCGAGCGGCGCCTGGTGTCGCGGCAGCACTTCGATCAGGCCAGCGCCGATCGCGACGCGGCGGTCGCCCGCGCCGCGGCGGCGGAGGCGGCGCTCGCGGCCGCGCGCGAGGGCGTCCGTCACACGGAAGTCCGCGCACCCTGGGCCGGCGTGGTGGCGCGCCGGTACGTCGAGGCCGGCGAGGCGGTGCAGCCGGGCACGCCGCTCCTCAGTGCGCTGTCACTGCGCGAGCTGCGCGTCAGCGCGGACCTGCCGCGCAGCCTCGCCGCAACCGTGCGCGCGCGGCGGCGCGCCGCGGTCTATGCCGGCGACCGGCGCATCGAGGCAACGCGCGTGACCCTGGCGCCGCAGGCGGCGCCGGACAGCGAGACCTTCCGCGTCCGGCTCGAGCTGCCGGCGGAGACTCCCGACCTGTATCCCGGCATGCTGGTCAAGGCCGCCTTCGTCGTCGGCGAGAGCGAGCGCCTGACGATTCCGGCCGCCGCGCTGGTCGAGCGCGGCGAGCTGCGTTCAGTGTACGTGCAGGGCGACGACGGCCGGGTGCGGCTGCGCCAGGTGCGCATCGGGCAGCGCTTCGGCGACCGTCTCGAAGTGCTGGCCGGGCTGAACTCCGGTGAGCGCGTGGTGACCGACCCGCCCGCGGCGCTGCAGCACCTGCGGACCACGAACGAACCACCGGCCGGCGCCGTGCGGCGATGAACGCCGCGCCGCAGCCCGGCCTGAGCGGGCGCGTGGCCCGCGCCTTCCAGAACAGCGAGCTGACCCCGCTGTTGGCGCTCACCGCGCTGCTGCTCGGCGCGTTCGCCGTACTGGTCACGCCGCGCGAGGAAGAGCCGCAGATCGACGTGACGATGAGCAACGTGATCGTGCCGTTTCCGGGGGCGAGCGCCGCGCAGGTCGAGAACCTGGTCGCGTCGAAGATGGAGCAGGTGCTCGGCGAGATCGAGGGCGTCGAGCACATCTACTCGGTATCCCGGCCCGGCGTCGCGGTGCTGACCGTGCAGTTCGAGGTCGGCGAGCAGCGTGCCGATGCGATCGTGCGCCTGTACAACGCCGTGTACTCGAACCGTGACTGGCGGCCGGCGGGGCTCGGCGTGCTCGAACCGCTGATCCGCCCGAAGGGCATCGACGACGTGCCGGTGCTGGCGCTGACGCTGTGGACCCGCGACCCCGGGCGCAGTGCGCACGAGCTGGCCCGGGTGGCGCACACGCTGGAGACGGAAATCCAGCGCGTGCCCGGCACCCGCAACGTCTACACGATCGGCGCTCCGGACGATACGGTCCACGTGGAACTGGATCCGCAGCGGCTCGCCGGCCATGGCCTGACCGCACTCGGGCTGGTCAGCGCATTGCAGGCTGCCAACGTGGTCCGCCATGCCGGCGAACTCACCGCGGCGGGCGGTGTGACGCCGCTGCAGGCCGGCAGCTTCCTCGCCCGGCGGGACGAGGTCGCCGGACTCGTCGTCGCGCTGCACGACGGCCGGCCGGTGTACCTCGAGGACGTCGCCAGCGTGCGCGCCGGGCCGGACCAGCCCGAGCAGTACGTGAAGTTCGGGGCCGGCGCGGCCGCGGCGCAGCGTGGCATCGATCTCACCGGCGACGCGCCGGCGGTGACGATCGCCGTGTCGAAGCAGCCGGGCCGCAACGCGATCGATGTCACCGACGAAGTGCTGCGCCGGCTGCACTGGCTGCGCGACACGCACATTCCGGACGGCGTCGAAGTCACGGTCACGCGCAACTACGGCGCAACCGCCAACGACAAGGCGGTCAGGCTGATCCAGAAGCTGCTGCTGGCGACCGCATCGGTCGTCGTGCTGGTCGCGTTCGCGGTCGGCTGGCGCGAGGCGGTCGTGGTCGGCGCCGCGGTGGTCGTGACGCTGGCGGCGACGCTGTTCGCCTCCTGGGCCTGGGGCTTCACGATCAACCGCGTGTCGCTGTTCGCGCTGATCTTCGCGATCGGTATCCTGGTGGACGACGCGATCGTCGTGGTCGAGAACATCCACCGGCATCTCGCCGCCGGCGGCGGGGTGCCGGACGAGATCGTGCCGAGCGCGGTCGACGAGGTCGGCGGGCCGACGATTCTGGCGACCTTCACCGTCATCGCGGCACTGCTGCCGATGGCTTTCGTCAGCGGCCTGATGGGCCCGTACATGGCGCCGATCCCGATCAACGCCAGCATGGGCATGCTGATCTCGCTGGCGGTCGCGCTGGTGTTCACGCCGTGGTTCGCGCGCCGCCTGTTGGGCCATGCGCAGGCCGGCGGCGCAGGGCACACCGCCGTGGCGGTCTGGCTCGAGCGGCTGGCGCCGCGCCTGCTCGGGCCCTTCCTGCAGGGTGAGGACGCGCGCCGCCGGCGGCACCGGCTGTACGCGGGCACGCTGCTCGCGATCGTGCTGGCGGTCGCGCTGGTCGGCGTGCAGTGGGTCGTGCTGAAGATGCTGCCGTTCGACAACAAGTCGGAGTTCCAGGTCGTCGTCGACCTGCCCGAGGGCACGGCGCTGGAGTCCACGCTGCGCGTGCTCGATGAGCTGGCCGCGGCGGTCGCGGAGCTGCCGGAGGTCAGCGACTATCAGGTCTATGCGGGCACGGCGGCGCCGATCAATTTCAACGGCCTCGTGCGCCAGTACTACCTGCGCAGCGGGCCGCACGTCGGCGACCTCCAGGTCGGGCTGGTCGATCGCCACCAGCGCCGCCGCCAGAGTCACGACATTGCGCTCGCGATCCGTCCGCGCCTGGCGGAAATCGGCGCGCGCTCAGGCGCGGCGGTGCAGGTGGTCGAAGTACCGCCAGGCCCGCCGGTGCTGGCGCCGATCGTCGCCGAGCTGTATGGGCCGTTGCATGACGCGACCCGCGAGCTGGCGCTGCGGGTACGCGAACTGTTCGCCGCGACACCGGGTATCGTCGACATCGACACCAGCGTCGAAGCCCCGGCGCCGCGCACTATCATCGAAATCGACCGCAGCAAGGCTGCGCTGCACGGCGTCAGCCAGCAGGCGATCGCCGACACGCTGGCGCTCGCCCTGTCCGGCTACGACGCCACCTACCTGCGCGCGGGCCAGGAGCGCTATCCGGTGCCGGTGCGGCTGGAGGCGCCGGTCGCGACCAAGGCCGACCTCGGCGAGCTGCTCGCGCTGGAAGTGCCGGCGGCGGCTGGGGGCGCCGTGCCGCTGGCGGACCTGGTCGCGGTGCGGGAATCGGGCTGGGACCGCGCGATCCACCACAAGGACCTGCAGCCGGTCGTCTACGTCACCGGCGACATGGCCGGTCGGGTCGACAGCCCGCTGTACGGGATGTTCGGCATTGCCAGCCGGCTCGCCGACCACGAGCCGCAGGTTGAGCGACGCTGGTTCTCCGCTCCGGCCGACATCCGCGGCTTCGCGCTGAAATGGGACGGTGAATGGCAGATTACCTGGGAGACCTTCCGCGACATGGGCCTCGCCTACGCGGTCGGGCTGGTGCTGATCTACCTGCTGGTCGTCGCGCAGTTCCGCTCGTACGCGGTGCCGCTGGTCATCATGGCGCCAATCCCGCTGACCATCATCGGCGTGCTGCCCGGCCACGCGCTGCTCGGCGCGGAGTTCACCGCGACCTCGATGATCGGCATGATCGCGCTGGCCGGCATCATCGTGCGCAACTCGATCCTGCTCGTCGACTTCATCAATCTCGAGACTGCCGCCGGCCGGGAGCTGGCCGCCGCGATCGTGCACGCGGTGGCGGTGCGCGCCCGGCCGATCGCGCTGACCGGACTCGCGGCGATGGCCGGCGCATTCTTCATCCTCGACGACCCGATCTTCAACGGCCTGGCGATCGCGCTGATCTTCGGCATCCTGGTGTCGACGCTGCTGACGCTGGTGGTGATTCCGATTCTCTACTACGGCTACCTGCGCCGGCGCGGATTCGCGCCCTGATGGTTCAGGTCCGTGACGCCTCGAAGATGCTCTGGACCGACTGGTCCATCGTTTCATCGAACGCGGCATCGGTAAGCTGCGCGGTCAGGCCCTCGACCAGCGCGCGCGAGAAGCTGGCGATCATGCCGTGCTGCCGCGCGAGGCGCCGGTTGGCCTCGGCGCGACTGTAGCCGCCGGACAGCGCGACGACGCGCAGCACGCGCGGGTGCGTGATGCACGCCGCGTACAGGTTGTCCTGCTCGGGCAGTGTCAGCTTCAGCATCACCGTCTGCTGCGGCGGGAGCGCGTTCAGCCCGGCCATGATGCCGGCCTCGAGCAGCTGCTCCGCGCCGGCCTTGTCCGGGCACCTGATGTCCACTTCCGGCTCGATGATCGGCACCAGTCCGGCGGCGCAGATCTGCCCGCCGATCGCGAACTGCTGCTGCACGATGGCGGTGACGCCGGCCGGATTCGCCTGCTTGATCACCGAGCGCATCTTGGTGCCGAAGATGCGCATGTCGCGCGCTTTCGCCAGCAGCGCGTCGAGCGCCGGCATCGGCTTCATCAACTGGACGCCGTCCTGCTCCTCGGCCAGGCCTTTGTCGACTTTGAGGATCGGCACAATGCGTTTGACGTTCCACAGATAGTCGGCGGTCGGCTGGCCCTGGATGTCGCGGTCCATCGTATTCTCGAACAGGATCGCGGCGAGGATGCGGTCGCCGTTGAACGCCGGGGTCGTGATGATGCGCGTGCGCATCCGGTGGACCAGCACGTACATCTCCTCGTCGCCGGACCAGGCGTCGGCGGCGAGCCCGTACTGCTGCAGGGCCTTCGGCGTGCTGCCGCCGCTCTGGTCGAGGGCGGCGATGAAGCCATCCTGGGTGCGCATCTTGCGCTGCTGCTGTTCGCTGCGGTTCACGTCAGACCTCGGTGCTGCTGCGCTGGAACTGGGGTGCCGATTCTAGCAACCGGCGCCGGCCGGACCAATCGCGGCCGGCGTGCAGTGCGGCACGCGGCTCAGCGCGTTGCGGCTTGCGGTGCCGCGGCCGCGGCGATCAGCAGCGGAATGGCCGGGTCGAGCACGAGGTACAGCCGCTTGGCATCGTCCGGCGTCATGAACAGCGTGACGCGGGTCGCGACCGGCTCGCGCGCCAGCCAGTGCCGGAAGCCCGACCAGCCCTCGTCGAAGCGGAAACGCAGCCGGCGCAGCCGGCTCTGCCAGTCGGTCGCGACCGGTTCACCGCGGATGACCAGGTCGAGATCCGGCTGGAAGTGCAGCCGGTACACCGGCGGGATGCCGGCGAAGGTCCGCTCGCGGAATGCGGTCAGTGATTCCGCCAGCGACAGCGGTTTCGCTGGCGCCGCGCCGTCCCCGCTGCCCGGCGCATCCCCGGCGCCGACCACCGTCGTCGTCTCCTGCCCCGCCTGCGGCGGATGAATCACCGGCCGGTCCGGTTCCTCGACCTCGGACTCCAGCGTGAAGGACAGCCCCGGCCACACCGGATTGCCGGCGCCCTGCAGGCGCGACTGCCCGAGCAGCGTCGCCTGCAGCGGGAAGCGCCGCAGTGTGACGCCGAGCAGACGCAGGTCGAGGGCCTGCGCGCCGAGGTCGAGCACGAGGTAGAACTTCTGTGACTTCGCGACCCGCACTTCTTCCTGCAGGTAATAGGAGCGCGCGGCCGGCTGAGCCACGGCGCCGCCGGCGAGTGCACCGAGCGCCAGGGTCGCGACCACAGGCAGCAGCGGGCGCATCAGAACAACAGTACGTAAGCGCCGACCGGCGCCGTCCGGAACACCGTCTCGAGATCCTGATCGCCCAGACGGATGCAGCCGTGCGTGACCGGCCGCCCGAGGTAACGCTGGTACAGCGTGCCGTGGATCATGTAGCCGTCGCCGAGGTACAGCGCATAGTCGCCGAGCGTGACGCGGTCGATGCGTTCGCTCCAGCGCTTCGGCAGCGGCGCGCCTTCCTCGACGAAGGCCCAGTCGGGCTTGGTCCAGACCGGGTCCTTCTTCTTCTCGCGGATCCGGCGCACGCCGCGCGGCGTATCGAAGATCCACTCCTTGCCGGTACGCGGATCACGCAGGATCGCGCCGGTGCCCGCGGAACAGACGGTCGCGAGCAACTGGGTGCCATTGCGCCACAGCGACAGCCGGTTCTCGACCACATCCACCGTCAGGTAGACACCCTTCGGCCGCACCTGGGTCAGCGCTTTCTCGAGGCCGGCCAGCGCTTTGGGCGTCGGTTCCGTGCCCGGCAGCTCCGGCAGTGCCGCAGCCGAAGCCGGCTGATAAGCATAGCCGCCGAGCCAGACCGCGAGCCCGAGCAGGCTGCCGAGCAGGACCAGTCCCAGCCCGGCGCACAGCGCGATCCGGGTCCAGCGTCGCGGCAACGGCAGCGGGCCCGGTTCACCGGCGGTTGCGTCCGGCGCCGCTGCGGTGGCCGTGACCGGCGTCAGTTCCGCGTCCTGTTCCATGCGGGCCGGCGTTTTAATCGCCGGGGAAGCGCGCCGCGCCGACAATCGTCACCGGTGTGCCGGCGCGCACCAGCCCGAACAGCCGGTCCATGTCTGCATTGCGCAGTGCGACGCAACCGTCGGTCCAGTTGGTGCCTTTGCCGCCCTCGCCGTGAATCTCGATCAGGCCGCCGGGGCTGCGAGCCCGGACGTGCCCGTTGCGGCGCGCCGTCCGGAACTGCTCGACGTCATCGGCGGTCGGGTAATTGAGCGGCAGGGCCTTGTAGAAGCGGCTGCGGTGCTTCAGGTCGGTGATGTGATACTGGCCCTCGGGCGTGGCCGCATCGCCGGCGGCGAGCTTGTCGTTGAAGCCGTTGCGGCCGAACTCGGCTTTGAATGAGGCCACGACCCGTGGGCCCTCGACGACCACGAGGCGGTGGTTCAGTTTCTCGACCAGGATCGCGGTGCCGCCGGATGCAAGCGTCTGGTCCACCCAGAGCTGCCAGCGCCGGCGATTGGCCGGGTCGTGCAGGCGCGCGACCCGCTTGCCGAGCACTTCCTCGGCGGCATCCAGCGCCATCGCGGCTTCGGGCAGCCGCGCTTCGAGGACGGCCAGATTCCCCTGCTGCTCGGCCACGGCCAGTTCATCGAGTGCGATCTCAGTTCGCCGGTAGGCACGCTGCACGCCGCGATCGCCCTTCAGCGCGGTGACCTCGGGCTCCAGTTCGGCGAGTCGTGCAGCGAGTTCCAGCCGCTGCGCTGCGCCGGCATCGAGCCGGTCCTGGATGATCCGGCGAGCGGTGTCGAGCGCGGCCGTGGCGGTGGCCTCGAGTTCGAGGGCCACCTCACGGATGCGTTCGTTGGTCTGCAGGCGGATCAGCCTGGCCCGTTCCTCGGCCACCAGCCGATCCAGAATCCGGACCAGCATGCTGGCCCGCGCCATTTCGGCGGGGGCCAGCACACCAGCTTCGGAACGCGCCGCGACGAGCGACGCGCGGGCCCTGGCGATGGCTGTCTCCGGCAGTGCGGCCGGATGCTGTACCAGCCAGACGAGCACTCCGGCCGCGCCGAGGGTCAGGCCCCCGGTGGCCAGCCAGAATGAACGCCGCAATCGCGTCGGGGCCCCTGCTCAGGCCGCGATCAGCGGCGACCCTTGACCTTCTCGGCGGCCTGGGCCACGTCCGCGGCGATCTGGTCCGCCTTGGCGGCGACACCATCGGCCTGCGACTTCGCACCGAAGTAGTCTTCGGACGCGGCGGCACTCTCGGCCTCGGTGATCGTGGTGGCCAGTGCGGCGACCTCGGACTTCATGGCCTCGATTTCGGCCCTGGTGTCCTTGCCGGTCGGCGCCGCATTCACGGCATCGGTCGCGGCGGTCAGCCTGGCCTTCGCCGAATCGATCGCGGCGTTCGCATCCTGGCGGGCCTGCTCCTTGCCGGCGACGGCATCCTGCTGCGCGGTGTCGGCCGCAGTCTTCGCCTGGCCGAGAACTTCCTCAGCCTTGTCGTAGTTACGGAACAGCGCGAACTTGCCGTTCTGGGCCTCGATCTCGGCCTGTGCCTGGCCGAGCAGGTCCTGCACCTTGCTCAGGGACTCGGCGGCATAGGTTTCCGCCCCAGCCTGTTTGGCGGCATCGATGCCGGCCTGCACGTCGCTGACCGCCTGGTCGGGTGGCTTGGCGCAGCCGCTGATGGCGATCAGCGTGTAGGCGACAAGGCCGAAATAGAGATTCCGGTTACGCATGGTCATCTTCTCCGAGAGTCAATCTTGAGCGGACAACTCGCCGCGCCGCGCATTATAGAAGCGAAACCAGTGTTTTGCCGGGGAATTTGCCCACGATCCCGGCCGGCCAGCGGTAGCCCAACCCGGTTGGCGGCGGTCGGTCCAGCCTCCGGCCGGGTCACCGCCTCGCGGCGAACTCGCCCCGGGCCTCGCGCAGCAGCTCCGGTCGCAGCATGAGGTCGAGCGCCGTCATGGCCATGGCCTTGGCGCCCTCCAGTACCGTGCGCTGGCCGGGCTCGGCGGCCGCGGCCGCGGCGGATTCCGGCGTGTGCCAGGTGGTGCCGCGCGGTGCGATCGCGAGCCACGGGTGAATCGACGGCACGAGCTGGCTGACGCTGCCCATGTCGGTGGCGCCGATCGACGGGATCACGCCGGGAGCGGGCGTGTCCCAGCCGGGACGCACAGCGCGCATGTTGCCGGCAAAGGCGTGACCGAGGACGGTGTTCACGACCATCGCGCGGTAGCGCTTCTCCCAGTCGCAGCGCAGCGCGTGGCGGGCCCCGGTCGCGGTCGACCCGGCCTGGCAGGCCCCCTCCAGCCGCCCGAGCGACTGGCGCAGTTCGTCATCGGTCCGGCCGGTCAGCAGGAACTGTGCCGCCGTGTGGTCCGGCACGTTGGCGACCCAGCCGCCGCCATTGGTGATGATCCCGGCATTGAAGCGGCCGGTCGGCAACACGGCTTTGGTGGCCTGGAAGGACTGGAACGCGATCAGCAGCGCGTCCAGCGCGTTGATGCCGCGTTCCGGCATCGTGCCGTGCGCGGTACGGCCGAAGAACTCGACCTCGGCCAGGGCCACCGCGAGCGTCCCGGCGAAAACGAAATCGCCGTCGAGCGGATGGATCATCATCGCCGCATCGATGCCGGCGAACGCGCCGCGTTCGGCCAGCAACTGCTTGCCGTTGCCGCCTTCTTCGGCCGGCGTGCCGAATACCACGACCGTACCGGGCAGCTCCGCGCCGAGCGCGGCCAGTGCCTGTCCGGCACCGAGTGCGGCGCTGGCAATGATGTTGTGGCCGCAGCCGTGACCGATCTCCGGGATTGCGTCGTACTCGGCCATGATGGCGACGCAGGGACTGCCGCTGCCGCGGGTCGCGCGGAACGCCGTCTCGAGTCCGCACAGCGGGCGCTCCACCTGAAATCCGGCCTGCTGCAGTCGCGTGGCGAGCAACTGAGCGGCGGTGAATTCCTGAAACAGCAGTTCCGGGCGGCCGTGAATCTGCAGGCTGAGGTCGACAAGTTCCGGCGCCGCGGCATCGACCGTCGCGGCAACCGAGGCTTTCAGCCGCGCCAGAGTATCGTGCGTTGAATCCATGCGACTGCGGCTCCCGGTGCGTCGATTGGACCGGCAACGCCGGTCCGCCGGCAATCCTGCCACAGATTGCCCGGGCGGGCCGCCGGCGAGGTTGCCGCGAACGCCGCCGGTAACCGATACTGCCGGCAGGTGAGAATGGGGGACATGATGAGCAGACAGAGGAGCCGCAGCGCCGGACCGGCGTTATTCCTGGCCCTGCTGGCGAGCGTTGCCGGCGTCGCCGCCGCAGCCGAGCAGCAGGCGGACGACAGCGCTCTCAACCAGGACATGGCCGCGATGGGCCGGCTCTATGGCGAGCACTGCGCCGTCTGCCACGGCGAGCAACTTCAGGGCGCGGCACAGGGTGTGGCACTGGTCGGCCGGGAACTCACCGGTGGGACGACCGCCGCCGAAATCGAGGCCAGCATCGGGCGCGGTGCACCGGACAAAGGCATGCCGGTCTGGTCGCAGACGCTGACACCGGTCCAGATCCGCGCCCTGGCGATCTACGTCGGTGAGCACCGCGCCGGCTTCAAGGAAGGTGCGGGCGTATTCCGGTTCAGCGACCCGCTGGTAATGCCGGCGGGCGTCGTCCGCTCGGAACGCCACGATTTTCGCGTCGCGGTAGTCGCCGAGGGGCTGGACCCATTGCCCTCGTCAATGGCGTTCCTGCCGGACGGCGCGGTGCTGCTGACCGAAAAGCATGTGGGCCTCACGCGCATCGCGCGCAATGGCCGGCGGACTCTGATCGCCGGTACGCCGCGCATCCTCGGCCGCGCTCCGGAAATGACGCTGTCGGCCGGCATGGACCTGAGCAATGGCTGGATGCTCGGCGTTGCGGTGCATCCGCAGTTCCGCAGGAACGGCTGGATCTACCTGTCGTACGGCGACCTCTGCGACGACTGCCCGCGGACCGATCCGAAGAATCCGATGGTTCCGTCGATGACCAGGGTCGTGCGCGGTCGGATCCGCGGGGATCGCTGGGTGGACGAGCAGGTGATCTGGAGCGCCGCGCACGAGCACTACACGCAGCAGACCGACCTGATCGGTGGCGGGCGCATGGTCTTCGATGACGCCGGGCACCTGTTCATCGTGATCGGCATGAAGAACGAGAATGACGGCGTGCAGGACCTGAAGCGGCCGTGGGGCAAGATCCACCGCGTGTACGACGACGGGCGGATCCCGGCGGACAATCCGTTCGTGAACCGGCCGGGTGTGCTGCCGTCGATCTGGAGCTATGGGCACCGCAACCCGCAGGGCATCGACTTCGACGAGCGCACCCGACTGCTGTGGGCCGCCGAGCACGGCCCGCGCGGCGGCGATGAGGTCAACCGGATCCTGCCGGGCCGCAACTACGGCTGGCCGCTGACTTCACGTGGCGTGCACTACGACGGCACGAAGGTGGACGGCTGGAAGAAGTATGGCGTGCCCTACGATCCGTCGGCGATCGAACAGCCGGTGGTCGAATTCACGCCGTCGCCAGCGCTGTCGGCCGTGATCGTGTACCGCGGCCGGCGCTTCCGGGCCTGGCAGGACAATCTGCTCGTCGGTTCGCTGAAGGCGCGCGAACTGTATCGCGTCGTGCTCGAGAACGGCGTGCCTGCGCACCGCGAAACGCTGCTGCGGGACATCGGCCGGATCCGCGACGTGCGACAGGGCCCGGGCGGCGACCTGTTCCTGCTGGTCGAGCACCCGGAGGGCGGGAAGATTCTGCGCCTGACGGTGCCGGTGTTGCGTTATTGCAGTAACCGGTCCGGGTGCTGACACAAATGGTAGCCGACGCAGAACCGGTTACTGCAATAACGCAACACCGGCACCGTCAGGCGGTGTGATCGTTCCCAGGGCTGACTCGATCGCCGCCGCGGCGGCCAGGCAGCGGGCCTCGCTGAACGGCGCGCCGATGATCTGCACCGCCTGCGGCAGGCCGTCGGCAACGCCGGTCGGCACCACCGCGACCGGCAGGCCGAGCAGGTTGGCCGTGACCACCAGGCACATGCTGTTCATGATGCGCTCGGAGTCGGCCGTACTGCGCACGTCGGCGCCGGTCAGGAATGGCGGCGCCGTCGACACCGGGCCGAGGACCAATGGATAACGCTCGAAGAACGCGAGCCACTGCCGCAACAGGGCGGTCCGCTCCGCATAGGTGCGCAGCATCTCATCGCGACCGACCTCCGGAATGAACGGATCGCACAGCGTCAGCGCCCGTACGGCATTCGCTCCGGCGAACTGCCGGATGACGCCCAGCATCAGTGCACGGGTCTCGTTGAACAGCAGGCATTGCCACATCCGCAGCGCCTGGACGAGCTGTGGGGGCTCGGCTTCCTCGACGGCATAACCTGCATCGACGAGCACGGCGGCGGCCCGTCGGACTCCGGACTCGACCTGTGGATCGACGCCGAGACCGCCGGGATTCAGCACCAGCGCGATCCTCGCTGGTCCCGGTGCGGCCGCCGGCGCGAGCGGCGCCGGCACCCACCATGGGTCGCGCGCATCGGCATGACTCGCCGCCGCGAGCGCGACCTCGAGATCGGCGACGCTGCGCGCCATCGGTCCCTCGACGTACATGAGCTGAAAGCTGAGCGGCAACTCGCCCGGCATCGTCGCTATGGCGCGCGCGATGCGGCCGTGGCTCGGGCGCAGCGAAGCGACGCCGCAGTACTGGGCCGGGACGCGCAGCGAACCGCCGAGATCGTTGCCGAGCGCCAGCGGCACCATACCGGTCGCCAGCGCCACGGCCGAGCCGCCGCTGGAACCGCCCGGTGTCCGATCATGCGCCCATGGGTTACGGGTCGCGCCGCGCAGGCTGCTCTCGGTGTGCCAGCGCAGGCCGAAATCCGGCAGGTTGGTCGCCGCGACCGGGATCGCACCCGCGGCCCGGAGCTGCTCGACGATTGGCGCGTCGCGTGGCGCGATCGCCCCGGCCATGGCCGGCACGCCCTGCGTGGTCGGCCAGCCCTGCGTGTCGATGTTTTCCTTGACCGCGAACGGCACGCCGTGCAGCGGACCGAGTGGCGCGCCCGTAGCCTGGCGCTCATCGGCCGCCGCCGCCGCCGCCAGCGCCTCGTCGCCGTGCACGGCAGTGATCGCGTTGACCTGGCCGTTGACCGCGGCGATGCGACCGAGGCAGGCCGTGACCGCATCACGCGCGCTGGCCTCGCCGCGGCGGATCGCCGCCGCGAGGCTGGTGGCGTCCAGCTCCCACAGCTCGTGACGGTGCCGCAGCGTGGCGCCGACGGTGCGCTGCTCGCCGAAGATGTCGAGCTTGAAGAAACCGATATTGTTGATGTAGGTCAGGTATTCCTCGTCGAACAGGTTCTTCGCATACACGGCGACTTCCCACTTGCCATCCTGCGTGGCCAGCGCGGCGCGCAGGTTGACCAGCCAGTAGGCCGCGGCCCGGTCGAATACCTGGTTGGTCGCCTCGAGGAAGCGCTCGTCGACCCAGTGGTAGTCGAGCGTCAGCGCGCCGTTCCAGTTGCCGGCCACCGGCTGTTCGTAGCGGAGCACGCCGTTGTAGGTCCACTCCGGTGAGTTGACCGGGGTCTTGCCTTCCAGCGGCACGATGCCGGCGTAGGTTGAGATCGCGCGCGCGGTGTCCTGGTATTCGGCATCGAGGTAACCGAGGCCCTGCTTGATGAGCCAGCGTTCGGATGGCTGCCAGGTCAGTTCCAGTTCGGCGCCGAGGTTCTCCTGCTTGCCGACGTTGCGGGTGATCGGCACCAGCGGCGACACCGGGTCGTCGACGTTGACTTGGACGTCGTCGTATTCGAAGTGGAACAGCGTGGCATTGAGCTGCAGCCGGCGGTCGAGGAACTGACTCTTGATGCCGACTTCCTGGGCGAAGATCTCCTCCGGATCGAACGAGGTCGCGGCCCCGGCGAACGGCAGGCTGTAGCCGCCTCCGCGGTAGCCGGTAGTCAGATTGGCGTAGACCAGCAGATCGTCCTGGGGCGTCCACTCGAGACCGAGGCGCCAGGAGAAGTTTTCGTCGGTGCGGCTGTCCGCATACAGCGGGGCGAAAGGCCCGAGGAACGGGCAGGCCGGTGAGCCGATCGGCCCCTCGAAGAAAGTCGTGATCAGACACGGCGTCACGAACTTCTGCTTGCCGGTCTGCGGCAGGTTGCCGAGGCCCAGCAGAACATCGTCCACGCTGGTCTTGTCCGACGTATAGCGCAGGCCCAGGTTCAGGGTCACCTCATCGCTGACGCCGTACTCGAAGTGCGAGAACACCGCGTAGGAGTCCAGTTCCTGATGGAACTGCGCGAAGAACTGGTCAGCGAAAGGTGGCACGACCCCCGGCAGCGGTTGCCCGCTCAGGTCGGAACCATCCACCTGCTCGAGGTCGTCGTGCTCGTAGAACAGGCCCAGCACGTACCGCGACTTGCCGCCCACCTCGCCGGTGAGGCGCAGTTCCTGCGTGAACTGGTCGATCTCGTTGTAGTAGTGCGTCGAGGTCGAGTCGAAGATGTCGCTCTGGCTGTCCTCGCGGTGGATGCGCTCGTAGTACTGGTAGGCCGTGATCGAGGTCAGCGTCGCCTGGCCCAGCTCGTAGTCGAGGCGCAGGTAGCCGCCGTAGAACGTGTCGTCGACCTTCGGCGGCGTGTTCTGGTTGATCGTGTGCTTGTCCTCGGGTTCGTACTCGCCCTCCGGGAATCCCGCCAGCGTCGCGAAGCCGGCGGACTTCGCGCAGCTCGACGGATGCCGGCTGACCTCGCCGGTGAACAGCTCGGGGCAGAAGCCGGGGGCGCCGAAGTTGAAGATGCCGGGGCCTTTCCACGCGACCTTTTCGCCCTGGTCGGTGCCGCCATTCACCAGTACGCGTACCGTCAGCCGGTCGCCGGTCCAGCGAAGCTGGCCGCGGAAGTCGAGCAGGTCCGGCTCGCCGTGTTCCTTGCCGGAGTACAGATTCTTCTGCGGCCCGCCGCTGCCGAACTCGGACAGGAAGGACAGCCGCCCGCTCAGCCGTTCGCTGAGCGGTCCGCTGACCATGCCCTGCAGCGAGTAGCGCTCGTGTTCGTCCGCACCGAGTTCGAGTGCGGCCTCGAAAGCGTCGGTCGGCGCGTTGGTGTAGAAGTTGACGGCGCCGCCGGTGGTGTTGCGGCCGAACAGCGTGCCCTGCGGGCCCTTCAGCACTTCGACGCGCTGGATGTCGTACTGGCGCCGCGAACTCATCCACGGCTTGGCGATATACACCTCGTCGACGTGCCTGGCGACCGGCGAGTCGTACTGACCCTGGAACTCGTTGAGGCCGATGCCGCGGATGTGCACGCTCTGCAGGAACGTGTTGTTGGCGTAGGCCTGGGTATTGGTGAGCTGGCTGGTCAGCCCGTCCAGAGTGCCGCCGGTGAGCTCACGGTAGCTGTCGGCATCGAAGGCGGAGATCGTCAGGCCGATATCCTGGGCCGATTCCTCGAACTTCTGCGCGCTGACGATGATCTCTTCGAGCTGCGCCATGGCAGTCGGTGCATGACCGAGCGCGAGCGCGACGGCGGCCGCAAGCACGAGCGATGACTGGTTACGCATGAGAGTCTCCATGGGTCCGGGAAACGTGGATCGGTGGAATGCGCTCGCCCCAGGGCAGCGCCTGTTCGAGCTGCGCGGCGAGGGCGAGCAACGTCGCCTCGCCGCCGTAGCGTGCGACCGCCTGCACGCCGACCGGCAGCCCGTCCGGGCTCTGGCCGAGCGGCAGACTGATTGCCGGCTGACCGGTCATATTGTACAGCGCGGTATAGGGCAAGAAGCGGAATAAATGATCGTACCAGCCCTGCGCGTCGAGGCTGGGGTCATTGGCGTTCAGCACGCCGAGTGGCAGCGGCGGCGTGCCCATCACCGGCGTCAGCAGCACGTCGTAGCGTTCGAAGAACGGCGCCACTGCGCGGCACACCTGATTCATCAGTATATCGGCCAGTTCCAGGTCGAGAGCCTTCAGTGTCAGGCCATGCTGGTAATTGGCCCACAGGCTGGCCTCGAGGTTCTCGGGCGAGGGCTGCCGGCCAAGCTGTTGCGCGGTTCCGGCGACCCCGGCGGTGCAGAACGAGCACCAGCAGATCAGGTTAGCGCGGTGAAAGACGTCGGCGTCGTAGACCGGCGCGGCCTCGACCACGCGATGGCCGAGCGCGCGGCAGCGCTCGGCGGCCTGCTCGAGCACGCGCACGCAGGCCGGATCGGCCGGATCCGAGTGGCTGTCCACCGCGGCCGAGAAGGCAATGCGCAGCCGCTTCGGCTTGCGGGCGATCTCGGCCAGATATGACCGGCGCGGCCGCGGGATCACGTAGCGATCACCGAGACCCGGCCCCTCGACCGCATCGAGCGCGGCGGCGGTGTCGCGCACCGTGCGTGAGACGACCAGCTCGATGCCGAGGCCGTGCAGCGCATCGCCGAAGTCCGGTCCCACCGGCACCCGGCCGCGCGTCGGCTTCAGTCCGACCAGCCCGCAGCAGGAGGCCGGGATGCGGATCGAGCCGCCGCCGTCGTTGGCGTGGGCGATGGGCACGATGCCGGCGGCGACCGCCGCCGCCGAGCCGCCGCTCGAACCGCCGGAGGAGTGCGCCGGGTTCCACGGATTGCGGGTCGGTCCGTACAGCACCGGCTCGGTCGAGGCGTTGAAGCCCATCTCCGGCGTGTTGGTTCGGCCGAGCGTGATGAAGCCGGCGTGCCGGAAGCGTTGCATCAGGTCCGAGTCGGCCGGCGCGACGAAGCCGCCGTGCACCAGCCGGCTGCCCATGTCGCAGGGTACGCCGCGGGCGTGCAGCACCAGGTCCTTGATCAGGAACGGCACGCCGGCGAACGGCGCGTCGACCGGGACGCCGGCGAAGTCGAGGTCGGTCGGCTCGATCCGGCCGATCACGGCGTTGATCCGCGGGTTGACGGCCTCGATCGCGGCCTGCGCCGTGGCCGCGAGCTCGCGCGCCGTGACTTCGCCCGCGCGAACCAGTCGCGCGAGCTCCAGTCCGTCGCAGCGCGCGTATTCGTCGAGCCTCAAGACACCCCCTCGGGCCGAAGCCCTCCGATTACAGGGTACGCCGCGCACCGGGCGCCGCTGAATAGGCCAGTTGTACTATTGAGCCTTGCATAAATGCCTGACAGTTTCACAATGGCAGTTCAGCCTGTTGCCAGAAGGCGCGGATCAGGCTCGGGCGGCGTTGCATGGAGCACAGCCGATTGCGCGCAGTGGTTTTGAGGTCAGCGAAGGTGCTGGCA
>Ga0194120_10002007_pt1 | contig 35750 bp, 24 predicted proteins | sample TA2MahCa65mmetaG_FD_148642 | JGI IMG/M metagenome (GOLD analysis project Ga0194120, IMG submission 148642) | Freshwater microbial communities from Lake Tanganyika, Tanzania - TA2015019 Mahale Deep Cast 65m | ecosystem: Environmental > Aquatic > Freshwater > Lake | place: Tanzania: Lake...
ACGCCTGGGCCGACGGTCACTCCGGCGTGAAGCCGGAGATCACCGAGTTCTGCTATCAGCTCGGCGTGAATGTGATCTACTACGCCCATGCGGAATACTCGAAGTGGCTGTCGTCGCGGATGAAGAAGTAATGATTGGCAATGCCAATCCCAGATCAACTCATCGATCAGGCAGTCGGGGAAGTCTGGGGACTGGCACTGCCCGGCTCGTGGTCTGGGGACCGAGAATCTTCGAGATTCTTGCAGTTCCCTCCCCAAGCGACGTTACACTCCCCTCCTCGTCGCTCGCGCTGTGCGAGTCACTTTCCGGTGCTCTCGGTTTCGGAGGTGAATCATGCGTCGTTCTCGCCGTGAATTCTTATCCGATGTCGGTAGCGGGATGTTGGTCGCGGGAGTCGGTTACAGCACGGCTCTGGACTTAGGGCTGTCCACGGCAAAAGCGGCGGAAGGTTCAGAGTCGAATGCATTGACGTTCGGCAGTCTCGAACCGCTTGTTGGGCTGATGCAAGATACTCCCGTCAACAAGCTGCTCTCGACGCTCGTCGGCAAGATGCACGATGGCACCGATTTGAAAACGCTGGTGGCGGCGGCGGCTCTCGCCAATGCGAGAACCTTCGGTGGTGAGGACTACATCGGCTTCCACACGATGATGGCCATGATGCCGGCCTACGAGATGTCGAAGGAATTGCCGACTGACAAGGCCGCGCTGCCGATTCTGAAAGTGCTCTATCGAAATACGAATCGCATTCACGATTTCGGCGGAGGCAAGAATGAAGTGCTGCATCCGATCACGGCTGGAACATTGCCGGCGGGAGCGGTGCCCGGTGAGGCGGTGCGCGATGCCGTTCACACCAAGGACATCAGCGCCGCCGAGAAGACCTTTGCCGCCGCAGCGGTCTCGCCGGAGGAAGCCTTCAACGCGGTCATGTACGCCGTCGATGACAACACCGAAGTGCATCGCGTCGTGCTGCCATACCGAGCGTACGCACTTCTCGATCTGGTCGGCTCCGAGCAAGCGCTGACGATGCTGCGGCAGTCGGTGCGGTACTGCGTGAAGAGCGAGCGAAACGTCAATCGCAATGCCGAATTCGATCGGCCGCGCACGCTGCTGCCGAAAGTCTTCGATCAGTACAAGCTGGCCGAAAAGAAGCCTGGCACACGCGTCCCCGATGATGCGTGGGTCGAGCAGTTCAGCGAGACGCTCTTCAAATCGACTCCCGATCAAGCCGCCGACTTCGCTGGGGCCGCGCTGGCTGATGGCATCGCGCCAGATGCAATCTGCGAAGCGGTCTGTCTCTGCGCGAATCAGCTCGTGCTGCGGGACATCGGCCGTCTCGAAAGCCAAGTGCAGCCCGGCAAGCCGCTGGGCAGCGTGCATGGGGATTCGATTGGCGTTCACGCCAGCGACTCGGCGAATGCGTGGCGGAACATGGTCAAGTTCAGCAACACCCGCAATCAGTTCGCTTGCACGATCCTCGGAGCGTTCCAGGTCGCCTACGACCGCATCAATCGGGGTGGCGACTTCCTCAACTGGAAGGCTCGGCCGCACGCCGAGCATCTCGAAAAGATCACAACGCGCGATCCCAACAAGCTGCTGGCCGAAGCCGAAGAGGCGATCCGCGCGAACGATCAAGCTCGCGCCGCGGCTCTCGTGCATCTGTGCGGCGATTTGAAGCACTCGCCGCGCCCGGTGCTCGACCTGCTGCTCAAGTACGCGATCAGCGAGGATGGCGCGTTGCACGCCGAGAAGTATTACCGCACCGCCAGCGAAGAATTCGCCAACACGCGGCAACCGTTCCGCTGGCGACAACTCACGGCGTTAGCCCGCGTCACGGCGAGTTGCTACGGCACGAAGGCCGCCGGTTGCGACGAAGCGATGGAGTTGTTGAAGGCGTGATGACGGCAAGAAACCAGTAAGCCGGTGCGGCGACATTGACGTGTGGCCGCACCGGTTTTTTTTGCAAATTCCCTCGAAGGATTTTGAGGGCAGTGGTAACTATTCCGGCGATGAGTACAGTCGCAGTCGAAATCCTGGGACCGTTGCGAATTGACTGGCCGGCGGAGTTACTGCGGCATGGGAGTTGGCTGCGCGGTGTTTTGTTGGCTCGGTCGCGCGATCGGCAGGCGGTGGAGGAGTTGTTGCAGGTGGTGTCGGCCGAAGCGGTCGAACATCGGGACGGTTTGCGTGACGAATCCCGTGTGGCTCCGTGGCTGTATCGAATCGCCGTGCGGACGGCATTGCTGCATCGGCGGCACTTGGGGCGGCAACGGCGATTGCACGATGCGGTTGCCGAGCATCGTCGGCAATCGGCGGACGGGGCGGGGACAAGTCCATTGGATTGGTTGCTGTCGATCGAGAGAAATCAGTTGGTGAGGCAAGCTCTCTCCTCACTGCCGAGCAAAGAAGCGGAGTTGCTCGTTCTGAAGTACACGGAGGATTGGAGCTATCGCGAACTGTCGGAGCATTTGGGAATCAGCGAAGCGGCGGTCGAGTCGCGGCTGACACGAGCTCGCGGCAAGCTGCGAGCGAAGTTGCGGGGGTGGAATGATGAATGACACAAAGTGGACTCAGGCGAAACTAGATCGGCTGGTCGATGACGAGTGCGACGAAGCGGCTCGACGCGAGTTGCTGCGGCGGATCGAAGCCAGCGGCGACTGGCGTGCGTTGGCACTGACGTTTTTGGAAGCTCAAGCACTGCGGCGCGGCGTGCGCGAATTGTGCCGAGGCAAGGAAGGAGGCGATGCGTCGCGCGTTGAGGTCGCTCGGTCGGCAAAGGATGACTGTCAACAGACGACACGATCGAAAGCCAACTCACGTTGGGAATCGTGGGCCGTCGGTCTGCTCGCATTGGCAGCGATCGTGTTGGTTGGCGTTTGGATCGGTGGGCCACTTCAGATGGGCCGGTCGGATCGCGACCGCTCGGCCGAACCGGTGACTCGAAACGTGCAGTCGCCAACGAAGCTCGACGCTGCGTTGACCGCGAACGACGAGTTGCCGGAGTCCGTGCAATGGATCGTCAACGACGGGCACTCGGATGTTCCGCAGGTGATCAACGTCCCGATTGACACTCGGTCGCAGCCAGTGGACTTCGCGAACTGGAAGCCGAAATCGGCGCTGTCCGACGAGGTCCGTCAACGGTTAGTAAATTCGGGACTCGATGTCGAAGAGTCCGCCAGCTTGTTTCCTGTCACGTTGCCGAATGGCCGGAGCGTCGTCTTTCCCGTGAACCAGGTCCGTGTGAACTATCGTGGCCCGCAATGGCATCAGTAGTCCCGTAGCCCAAGGAGTGAATCATGAATTGGAAATGCTGTTTGTTGAGTGTCGCTGTGTTGGCGATGAGTTGGAGCACGACGACGGCTCAGGAGAATCCTCAAGGATTGAACTTGGCGGCCGCTGACGGTCGAGTGGTCGTCGTATTCGATAGTGATGGTGAGTCGATTGCACTTGGCAAGTTCTGGATCGGAGTCTCCGTGGGTGAGGTTCCAGAGTCGCTGCGAGCGCACTTGAAGTTAGACGATGGTGTCGGAGTGCTGGCGCTCGATGTCGTCGACAAAGGACCGGCTCAAGCGGCTGGCATTGAAAAGCATGACATCCTGTTGAAGGCGGGAGAGCAGGCGCTGAAGTCGGCCAAAGACCTTCTCTCAGCAGTCAATCAATCGGAGACGAAAGAGCTGACGTTGGAACTGCTCCACAAAGGTGAGAAGAAAACCATCACGGTCAAACCTCAGGAACGTCCGGCGAACCAAGCCAAATCGGCCATCTGGAATGAGGACCTGTTCCGAACATACGGGCCGCTGATCGGAAGGAAAAATCTGCCCGGGCTGAATCAAGAGGGATTCATTGTCGTGCAACCAGGAGTCCAAGCTCTCGCCATGCCACAGCCAAATGGCGGAAAGCTAACAGGACAACACGGCTTGCGAATGATGACGATACCTCCGCACGTTATGCCACAGCCGCGACTGCCGAACGGGGTCTCGGTGTCGATCACTCGCACGAACAACGACCCGGCGAAGATCACCGTCAAACGAGGCGACGAGTCCTGGGACGTCACGGAAAAGGAACTCGACAAGCTTCCGGCAGACCTTCGACCGCATGTCTCGGCGATGCTCGGTTGGCAACGCGGTCCCGCTTTCGAACTCCCGGTCTGGGAGTCAATCGTGCCCACCACCCAACAACCAAACGGCACGCCGTACAGTCAGACCGTGAGGCAGCCGCGTAACGCACTCGACGAACCGGTCAAGAAATCGGACTTGCTGCAACTGGAAGAGATGATCAAAGAACTCAGCAAGAAATTGGACGCTCTCGGCCAGAAGGAGTAATTCGAATCAGCCAGCCACACGACTTCCAAGGCCCGCGAGGACTTTGGAAGTCTTTTCGTTTTGTTGGCGACCTTTGCACACTGCTGGAGGGATTCCGACAGGCCGTTTACGATGCCTGCCAGATTCTGTTCGCGAAGAGAAGGACTCCCGAATGCGTCTGGCGATCGAACAACGGCGACTCGCGGCACTTGTTTGTGTGACTCTTTGCGCTGCCGTCCCCGCCATCGCGAGCGAACCGCCTCCCAACTCGGCCGATCTCGACTTCTTCGAGAAGCGCGTGCGCCCGGTACTGGTGCAACGTTGCTTTGAGTGCCACTCGACGAAGACGGAGAAGTTGAAGGGGGGGCTGCTGCTCGACAGCCGCGAAGGGATTTTTGCTGGAGGCGACAGCGGGCCAGCTGCGGTGAACGGTGATCTCGAAAAGAGTTTGATCGTTCAGGCTATTCGATACGACGGAGACACTCAAATGCCCCCAGCGGGCAAGTTGCCGGAAGCGGAGATTGCACTGTTGACCGAATGGGTCCGTCGCGGTCTGCCGTTCCCCTCCGCCAGTGCCGTCAAGTCGACTCGTAAGCAGATCGATATCGCCGAAGGAAAAAAGCATTGGGCTTTTCGCCCTTTGCAGAACGGTGTCATAGCGCCGCTTTCTTTGGTATTACGAATTGAGAACGAGCGGCAATCCAAAGCGATCCAAAGCGGTGCTGATACACCGCACTCCAGAGCCAAAGGCCGCATCGACTCTTTTGTCCATGCAACTCAATACGCTCGCGGCCTGTCGTCGTCCGTGGAAGCAAGTCGAGCAACTCTCATTCGTCGAGTGACTTTCGATCTGCTCGGCCTGCCGCCGACGATGGACGAGATGCGTGAGTTTCTCGCCGACGAATCGCCAGACGCATATGACCGATTGATCGAACGATTGCTGGCCGATCCGCGATTCGCTGAGCGTTGGGCGCGGACGTGGTTGGATCTCGCGCGATATTGCGACATCGGTGAATCGTGGCGTACGGGAGAAGGACAGCCGTGGCTGTATCGCGATTGGGTCGTGCGGGCGATGAACGAGGATCTGCCGTTCCATGAATTCGTTCGGCAGCAACTCGCGACGGACTTGTTGCCGAATCAACGTCCGGAAGACGCGGCGGCGCTCGGATTCCTCGGCCTGAGTCCGAGTTATTGGAAGGAACTGAAGCTCGATCACAACGTCATCAAGCAGGTCGTGGCCGAGGAATGGGAAGAGCGGATCGAGGCGATTGGTGGGACGTTTCTCGGTCTGACTCTCGCCTGCGCGAGATGTCACGACCACAAGTTCGATCCGATCACGCAGCAGGATTACTACGGACTGGCCGGCGTGCTGGCGAGCATCAAGATCGACGACGTGCCAATCATTCGTAGCGACCTGGCTCGGCGTGCGGCCGACGCGCGGACGCAAATTAAGGACGCGCAAGGGCAGCTCGACAAGCTGCTCAAGGAACCGAAGCCGGCGGATGACGCGACCCATGAAGCGAAGGCGAAAGCGGCTGAGAGTGCGAAGCAGATCGAAGTGTTGAAGACGAAGATCGCGGAACTGCAAACGACGCCGCACCTCAACACGCCGGTGGCATTCGGGGTGACCGAAGCCGCGATGCACGTCCTGCCGGATGGCCCGAATCGGACGAAGATCGAATATAAGCCAAGCGAACCGCAGAACGTCGCGATGCAAATTCGAGGCAACGCGGCGAATCCCGGCGCGGTTGTTTCGCGCCGCTTCGTGTCGGTTCTGTCACCGAATGAACCGACGACATTTACGAACGGCAGTGGACGATTGGAACTCGCGAATGCGCTCGTGACCGATGCCGCTCCGCTGGTCGCGCGAGTCATCGTAAATCGCATCTGGGCGCATCACTTCGGCCGCGGCCTGGTCGCGACGCCCAGCAACTTCGGCACGCAAGGTGAGAAGCCGACACATCCCGAGCTGCTCGACGATCTTGCCACGCGGTTCATCGAACATGGTTGGTCTTTGAAGTGGCTGCATCGCGAGATCACGCTCTCGGCGACGTATCGGCAACGTTCGGCTGATGGCCGTTATTCGAAAAGTTCCGAGCGGTCCGATTTGGATCGACAGCCTTCAGTGTTCGGCCAGCAGTCGTCAGCCGATCCGGACAATGTGTGGCTCGCGCGGATGCCGGTGCGGAAGCTCGACGTTGAGGCATGGCGGGATGCGATGCTGGTGGCGACGGGGGAAATGGATCGGCGTATTCGCGGCGAGCCGCAGGAATTGAGCGACAATGCCAACACACGCCGGACGATCTATGGGCTCGTGCGGCGGCGCGAGTTGTCGGATCTCTTGCGGCTGCATGATTTCCCCGATCCAGTCTCGCACAGTGGCTCGCGGATGCTGACGACGACTCCGTTGCAGCAGCTCTTCGTGTTGAACAGTTCGTTCATGCAAGCTCGCGCGGCGGCGTTCGCGCGAGGAGTGCAGGCAGAACGGCCGAATGATCTCGCAGCACAAATCGCGTTCGCGTACGAACGATTGTTTCAGCGAGACCCGACGAACAACGAACGCGCGACGGGCATCGAGTTCTTGAAAGCTTCGCAGGCGGATGGCCTGGCACTCGACGCAGCGTGGAAACAGTATGCTCAAGCGTTATTGGCGAGTAATGAATTGCAGTTCGTGGACTGAGGTACGATGCAGGACACTTCTCTCAGTTTGCTCGATCGCTTGCGAGCCTCGCCGAATGACGCGGATTGGACGCGGTTGGTCGAGGCGTATTCCCCGCTGCTGCGAACGTGGGTCGTGCGAGCCGACGTGCAGTCGGCGGACGCGGACGATCTTGTGCAGGAAGTCTTGCTGGTCGTGCATCGCGAATTGCCCGCGTTTCAGCACAACCAACGACCAGGTGCGTTTCGCTGTTGGCTGCGGCAGATCGTCGTGTATCGCGTGCGGAACTTCTGGCGTTCGCGCGGGAGGCTGGTTACGTCCGACAGCGACAGTCAGCTTGAAGAGCATCTGCGGCAGCTTGAGGACGACGGCAGTCACCTCAGTCGCGTGTGGGATCGCGAACACAATCTGGCGGTGGCTAGCAAGCTGCTGGAGATGATCGACGCGCGGTTCACGGAATCGACTCGGCAGGTCTTTCGCCGATTGGTGCTGGATGGGGCGGACGCGGACACCGTCGCGGCCGAGACTGGCCTGTCGCTCAACGCGATTTTCACGGCCAAGTCGCGCGTGCTGCGGGAGCTTCGGCGGCTGGGGCAAGGGCTGCTGGATTGATGGGGATTTCGAAGCTCAAATTTGAAATTGCGAAAACTGGCAAGAATCGCAGCAAGAATTCGCTGCTGGCTGCACTTTGGCTTGTTAGCGTGTGACCGCTCGTCGTTGACCGGCATTCGCCTCGCAACGTGAGTCCCTTTCTGGTGCTGCATGACCAACGAATTATTGACGCATCCGACGCCTGAACGACTGGCCGCGTTTGACGCGGGGCGGTTGGAGGATGCGGATTCGGACACGATCGAGCGGCACTTGGCGGAATGTGCGGAGTGTTGTCAGGCGTTGAAGCAATTGCCGAGTAATGACGGCTACGTCGCGCTGTTGCGAGCGGCAGCCAATCGCGATGAGGCGAAGGTGCTCGTTTGGCCGACGCTCGGAAACGCGTCGGCGCAGACTTTTGGAAGGGACCCGCTCGATCCGGCGAGTGACTCAACTTTGAGTGATCAGCCTCGGCGGTTTGGCAACTATGAATTGCTGTCGGAGATCGCTCGCGGTGGAATGGGAGTCGTTTACAAGGCTCGGCAGATCGGGCTGAATCGGATCGTCGCGTTGAAGATGATCCTGGCGGGGCAGTTCGCTTCGGCGGAAGAAGTGCGGCGATTCCATGCCGAGGCCAACGCCGCGGCAAATCTGGATCATCCGGGGATCGTGCCGATCTACGAAGTGGACGAGCAGGACGGTCAGCACTTCTTCACGATGGCGCTCGTGAATGGCAGCAACCTCGCCGAACGATTGCGACAGGGACCGATGCCTCCTCGCGAAGTCGCGTGGCTCGTTCGCAGCATCGCCCTCGCGGTCCAACATGCTCACGACAAAGGAGTGATCCATCGCGATCTGAAGCCGGCCAACGTTTTGCTGGAGGGGTTAGGGAACAACAACGAAACTTCAGCGTCTTCACTAACCCCTAACCCCCAACCCCTAACCCCTCGCATCACCGATTTCGGACTGGCGAAGCTCGCACAGAGCGACGCGCATCTGACGGGGACAGGGCAAGTGGTCGGGACTCCGAGCTACATGCCGCCGGAGCAAGCGGCCGGGCGGACGCGCGAGATTCGCGAGACGGCGGATGTCTATTCGATCGGGGCGATCTTGTATGCCTGCTTGACCGGGCGGCCTCCGCATCAGGCGGCGACGGCGATGGAGACCGTCATGCAGGTGCTCGATGCTGAACCCGCGCCGCCGCGATTGCTGAACCCACAAGTGCCGCGTGCTCTGGAGGCGATCTGCTTGAAGTGTCTGCACAAGGAACCGGCGCGGCGATACGCGACGGCTCAGCAATTGGCGGATGAATTGCAACGGTATTTGGACGGGGAGCCGACTCAGGCCACGTCGGTGAATCTGCTCGACTACATGCTGCACGCGCTGCGGAAGGATCGGCACGAGGAGAATTTTCAGAACTGGGGACGCGGGCTGATGACGTTCGGAGCGGTGATCGCGGCGGCTCACGCGGCGATGTTCGCGTTGGAGTCGGCGGGGCAACCACCGCTGATCGCGTATTGGTTGCCGCGCGGGCTGATGCTGGTCGCGATGTTGCTGTTGCTGCGTTACTTCCGCCCGCATTCGATGCTGCCGACGAACTCGGCCGAGCGATTGGTGTGGGGCGTGTGGGTTGGCTACTTGATTTGCGTCGGAGTCGTCGGCGTCACGCTATCGGCGTGCGGTCTCGATCCCCAGTTGCAGTACGCCTTCAGCGCGACGCTGAGTGCTCTGGGCTTCTTCATTATGGGAGTGCATGTCTGGGGCGGAGCCTACATCATCGGCGTGGCGTTCCTGCTGGCCGCACCGCTGCTGGGGAGAACTCTGAAGTTCGCACCGTTGGAGTACGGCATCCTGTGGGGCATATCGTGCTTGACGTTCGGCGGTCATTATTGCCGGCTGGCACGTTCAGCCGTCAGCAATTCTAGCTGTAGGGTGGGTCGAGTCATCGAGACTCACCACGATGGCAAATGAGATTGTGGGTCTCGATGAGTCGACCCACCCTACGAGATTTCTTTGGAGAGCAACATGTCTGAGCAATCAATTCCAGCGGCGTGGGAAGTCATTCTCTCGACGTTCGAGCGAGGCAAAGAGTGGTTCACTCGCTGGACGACCGAGGGCCAGATTCTGCCGGCTCAGCGGGACACGATCGTGCCGATGCTGCGCGAGCGGTTGGAGAACGCGAAGAAGCTCGCGGAGCAGGACGTCGATCCGCCGAGCATACCCGGCATGCTGCCGATGCAAGCGGACGAGCAGCCGGCCGTGCGGGCCTATCGGCTGTGGCGATTCCTGGGCTACGAGGTGACACAGTACAAAGACGCGGGACGTCTCACGCTCTCGCAGGCGCACACGCTCGCGGAGGAATGCCGCGAGCGATTGACCTCGTTGAAGCGCCGCCTGACTCAGGATGGCGTGACGCTGGTGATGGCACCGGCAACGTCCGCTCCGAAGTCGGCCGAAGATTCAGGGGCGAGGAAGTTCTTAGATCAGCTCGCGCAGTCGTCTTACAAGCTCTCGCAACCCGAGTCCGCTGCACCGGAACGCCCTGATGTCTCGAATCGCACGGATGCACTGTTCGGTGACGCCAGCGTCCCGACGCTCGAACTCGCCGAGCCGCCGCCAAAGCCGCCGCGGCGGAACATCATGGAGATGCTGCTCGACCCGCGCAGCATCCAGTGGTTGATGGGGATTGGCGGGGCGTTGATGGTCGTCGGGTTGGTGATCCTGCTGTATCTCAACAACTGGTTCACGCCGATTCGAATGGCGATTGGAATGGGGATCGTCAACGTCGTGGTGATGGTCAGCGGCTGGTTGACGATTCAGAAGTCGCGATATCACACAGTCGGCAAGGGGCTGACGTTGCTGGCGTGTCTCGTGATGCCGCTTAATCTGTGGTTCTATCACACGCACAACTTGGTAACGCTCGACGGGCACTTGTGGGTCGTGGCGGTCATCATCAGCGCATTCTACGCGGCGTCGGCGTGGACACTGAAAGACGAGCTGTTCGTGTACGTCTTCGCGGCCGGCGTAGCGATGACCGGAATGCTGCTGCTGGCAGACATGCAGAATTTCCTGGAGATCGCGGCTCCGGCGACGCTGCTCGTGCTGCTGGGCTTGGCGGGAATTCACACCGAGCGTGCGTTCGGCGAGAACGATGGGCCGTTCAGCCGCAAGCGATTCGGCTTGGCGTTCTTCGCGAGCGGCCATGTGCTGCTCGGTTCTGGCTTGGTGATGGTGTTCATCGCGCAGCTTGCTGGAGATTGGTTGTACGAGGCGTGGTTCAAGTCGGTGTACCTCTCGATGCAGGCCGTGCCGTCGCCGATCTGCGGCGAACTGCGGTGGCTGTCGTTGGCGTTGGTGCTGGCTGGGACCTATGCCTACATCTACTCGGACATCGTGGTCCGCAAACACGGAGCCTACATTCATTTCGCGGCGGCGCTCTTGCTGTGGGCGGAAGTGCTGGTCGTGCAATTGCTGCATCTGAAACTCGGCGTCGATGCGATCATCGCGGTGCTGGCGGGGACGTCGCTGGCGGTGAACTTGGCTCAAGCGACGGTCGCCCGCGATCAAAAGCTGACGCGAGCGTTTCCGATGTTCGGCCTGCTGCTGACTGGCTTGCCGGTGCTGATGGGCGTTTATGAGTACTTCCACTACCTCGGTTTCCGCGAGGTGTGGGCCGGCCAGTCTCCGCGTTGGAGTTACGTCGCGGCGATGGCGTTGACCGCCGTAGCCGCGCGACTTGGAGCCTTCATCTATCGCCACTCGGAAAAATGGCTGCCGACCTCGTATCACTTCGCGACGGCAGCGGCGGCGATGGTCGGAGTGGTCGCGGCTCTGGCGGCATGGGGCTTCGAGCGTTGGCAAGAACACGCTCCGATCATGATGCTAATCCCGATCGCGTACCTCGTCGCATCGAAGTTGTACGGCACTCGCGAACCGGCCGACCCGTTGAGCTGGGTCGCTCACACGGCGACGGTCGTGATGCTGATCTCGTCGTTGGCGTCTGCGTTCTACGGGTTCACTCGCTTGGACAAGAGCACGACGCTCAATCTCGCGCTGGCTGGATTCTTCGCGGAGGCGGCCCTGTTCTACGGCCTGGCGACCGCGTTCCAACGAAAACCTTTCTGCGTTCACATGACGACGCTGATGGCGAGCGGCTCGCTGTGGCAGATGCTGCTCTACTTCGGCGTGACGAACGCCAACGTGTACCTGCTGACGTTCGCGGGACTGGGCCTGGCGTTGCTGCTGGCGTACCGTTTCTCGGTGCTGGAACAAACGGCCGCCGCGCCGCTGACCGAAGCCGCGTTCCAAGCCGCGAACTCGCTGCTGAGCCTCGCGTTCGTGTCGGCTGCGTTCAAAGGCCTGGCCAACTTGGGATCGGATGCGTTCAGCCACTCCAACAAAGTCGATTTGGGCTTCGTTGGCTTCAGCCTGACGATGCTGGTGACCGCCGCAATGGCGGTCGTGATCGTGAAGGTCGCGGGCTGGCGACGTTGGTATGTCGTGCAAGTCGTTGCTCAACTCGGCCTGACGCTGTTGGCTCTGCAAAAACTCATCAACCTCAGCGGCTGGCAACAAGTGGAACTGTTCTCGGTGATCGTCGGTCTGTTGCTGCTCGGCGTCGGCCATCTCGGCTGGTATCGCGAGCAAGACCGCGAGAGCGACCTCGTCAGCACCAGCCTGTTCTTCGGAAGCCTGCTCGCCGTTGTCCCACTGGCAATCGCGACGCTCATCGACCGCTGGAACAACCATTTCTTGATCGCCAACGAAGCGGGCTTCTTCATCATCACCGTGCTCTTGATGGGGAGTGGCCTGGTCTTCCGCCTGAAGTCCACAACGCTGGTCGGGACGCTGGGGACGATCGTGTACTTCCTGGCCTTGGCCCTGTTCATCAAGTTCGGCGGACTCAACACGGTTGCCAAGATCATTACGATCGGCGGCGGAACGTTGTTTGGCACCGGCCTGATCCTGGCCTTCTTCCGCGACCGCCTGCTGACTCTGCCCGAACGTTTCAAGAATCGAGAGGGACTCTTCAAGGTGCTGACGTGGAGATGATGCAGGTGATTTGGCAACGCTTTCTGCATAGCCGCTGGGCCGTTTGGCTGACGCATGGCAGCCTGATTGGGCTGACAGCGGCGTTGTGGGCGTTGTTGTGGTTCGCTCCGTTCTGGATTGCGTTCGTGCCGGGCGTGTTGCTGGCTCATCGGATCGGAGTGTTGCTGCATGAATACCTGCACGGCATTCCGTTTCGGAACTATCGCAACAACCTGGCCGTGTATGGCTTCTTCGACGGCGCGATGCTGATGTTCGGGCTGATGGAGTTGTTTCGGGGGACGCATCTGACTCATCATCGCTGGCTGAATGCTGTGGGAGACAATGCGGTGCGCAGCGCGACGTCATTGCGACCGACGAATCGCTGGCTGAGCTGGCTAGTCGCGACCGAAGCGCTGCAACATCTATTGTTCTTGTGGGACGCTTTGCACGGTCGGCAGCCGATCGTCCGCTTGTGGCGCATCGCTGCCGCGGCGGGGTTATCGACCGTCTGTGTGCTCGGATTGTGGTACGTCGGCCAAATGGACATCGCATGGACGTTGATCGCGATCAACGCATTCACCGCATTCGTGCCAGCGTCGCTGCGCGGGGCGGTCGAACATCACGGGCCGCAGGATGCGATCGGATTCGCCAACGAGTACCGCGTGTGGCTTCCGCTCTTCAATTTGAATCGGCATGTGCATCATCACGAGGACATGCACTGTCCATGGTACTTGTTGCAGTTTCGGACGCCGCAGCCGCTGGCGGCTCGGCATTACTTCACGCACTGGTTCCGCGTGTATGTGCGCGGCGATTACGTTCTGATGCGTCCAATGTCGGTAATTGACGTTCGCGAGGCTCCAACTCGGCACGAAGGCCATCTGTGATGTTTCAAGCCGGTCCCTATCTCTTCAAACAAGCGGACTCGGCCGCCGAGTTTGAGCAGATTCACACGCTGAATCATGCGACCTTCGTGCGCGAGATTCCGCAGCATCACGATTCGGGTGAGGGCCGGTTGGTCGATAAGTTTCACGAGAAGAACCAATACTTCGTGGCCAAGCGCGGCGAGCGAGTCGTCGGCATGTTGAGCGTTCACGACCAACCGCCGTTCTCGATCGCCGAGCGACTGCCCGATCCGGCGTTCCTCGACTCACCCGGAATGCGGCCGCTGGAAGTTCGGCTGCTGGCGATCGAACCGACCGAGCGTGCGAGTTCCGTCTTTGGTGGCTTGGCGTGGGCGGTGATGCAGCATGTGCGAACAACCGGCCACACGCACTTGTTCATTTCCGGTTTCGAGGATCGACATTCGTTGTACGAAGGGTTGGGCTTCGAACCGCTCGGTCCGGCCGTTGGTCCAACCGGAAGCCGCTTCGTGCCAATGTGTCTCCCTGTGTCGCGATTGGAAGCTCGGCACGCACGCAACGACCAGTTGTGGCAACGACGGCTCGAACGCGGGAATGGCTCGGCAACGACGTCTGGTAGCCGAACTCGCCAGAGTTCGGACCAAAGTCTGGCGACTTCGGCTACGGAACAACCCACGCACGAAGTTTGCCTGCTGCCCGGGCCGGTCTCGCTATCGGCGGAAGTGAGCGCCGCGTTGCAGTGCCCGCCGCTGTACCATCGCGACACGGAATTCATCGATTTTTTCGAGAACGTGCGCCGGCAGCTCGGCAAGCTGGTAGGTGGCCGCGACGTCGCACTGTTCGTCGGCAGCGGCACGCTGGCGAACGATGTCGTGGCGGCAACGCTTGCCGCATCGTCATCCATGAGTGGTTTGATTCTGGAGAATGGCGAATTCGGTCGCCGCTTGATCGAACAAGCCGAGCGAGCCGGTCTGCAACCGCAAGTGCTGAGTTGGCCGTGGGGCCGCGCGTGGGATTTGTCAGCGATCGCATCGATGCTCGATGACCTACCGCCCGGCAGTTGGGTTTGGGGAGTGCATCATGAAACGAGCACCGGGGTCGTGAACGATCTGCCGGGGCTGATTCGGCTCGCTCGTTCTCGCGGAATTCGCGTCTGTGTCGATGCCGTCAGCAGTCTCGGAGCGATGCCGCTGGATCTGAGCGACGTGTTCCTCGCCAGCGGCACGAGCGGCAAGGCGCTCGGCGCTGTCAGTGGCCTCGCGTTCGTGTTCGCCGACCGCTCGGAAATCGAACGATCTATCATCTCTCGCATGCCGGCCTACTTGGATTTGCTCGCGGCGCTGACACACATTGGCCCGCGCTTCACGTTTCCCTCTCCGCTGCTGCAAGCGTTAGTGGCGGCATTGACCGAATACGCGACGCACGAACAAGCGGACGCGAAGTTTGAACATCAGGCGGCACTCGGCCGATTCCTCCGCGAGCAATTGCGATCCTGCCGCCTGATGCCATTGGCCGACGAACACTGCGCGAGTCCCACCGTTACCACGTTCGCGCCGCCGGACGGTTGGACTTCGGAAGCCTTCGTGGATCTCTGCCGCGAATGGGGATTTTTGATCGGCGGGCAGAGCAACTACCTCGCCGGCCGTCGCCTGGTCCAGATTGCCACAATGGGTGCGATCACTCGTGATAACATGCAGCCACTCCTGGAGCGACTTCATTTACAGTTCCCGAACGCTGGACATGTTGAAGTGTTTGATCCTCAAATGACGCGGTCAGTTGCCGGAAATACTGGATTGGAAACACCACATGAGTAAACGAACGATCTCTTCGTCGAAACGGCGCTGGCTGCTCGACGAGATGGAATGGTGGCGGGATGCAGGCATCCTGACCGCAGGACAGTCGCAGGACATTCTCGATCAGTACGAATCGCTGGCGGAGGCGGCCGAGTCGCACAGTTCGCGAGCAGTCAATGCGCTGATGGGGGCAGCCGCGCTACTCGTCGGCGCGGGAGTGCTGCTCTTGATTTCGTTCAATTGGGAGGGCTTGCACGTCGCGGCCAAGCTGGTGTTGATCTTCGGCACGATCCTCGGGACGTATTACGGAGCGTTCCGTTTGCGGCAGCGCGAGATGATCGGACTGTCGAACGTGCTGTTCTTTCTGGGAGCGTTCTTCTATGGCTGCGGCATCATGCTGATCGGCCAGATGTTTCACATGAGTGGCGAACCAACAAACGCCGTTTGGTTTTGGGCACTCGGAACCCTGCCGCTTGCGATGTGTTTAGAATCGCTGCAGCTTCACGCTCTGGTCGTGGGGCTGTTAGCGATTTGGTGTGGTATGGAAATGATTGGTTTCAGCGATCTGGGAATGAGCTTCCTGTTTCGTTGGCGATGGATCCCAAACGGAGCCTACACGCTGCCGTTGCTGGCGGCTCCGGGAATCATGCTGGCGTATCGGCGGCAACTCGCAAGCGTGCTGTGGCTGTACGTCCCGCTGCTGACGTGGTGGCTGTCTTTGCAAAGCATCGCGTGGGAGAGCGTCTGGCATTGGCATCACAACCCGCTGTTCTTCATCGGTGGCGTGGGCGGTCTGCTGCTGATTGCGGCTGAGGCTCACGCATCGGGCAGCAAGATGGCGATTCCTTATCGCATGTACGGCGTGCTGTTGGTCGGGTCGATGTTGATTCCGCTGAGCTTCATGGAAGTGCATAAAAGAGGAAATTGGTACCAGGACGATCCGCGCATTGGAGCGTTGCTGCAAGCGGTGGCGATCGTCTCGCTGACCATCGTGGCCTTGGCGGTGATGGCTCGCATTCACGGCCGCTGGAAGACGAAACAAGAACTGGCCGCGGCCTTGAAAGACACGGCCAAACGTCAGTACGTCCCCGTCGGGATCACGCTGCTGATGGCATTCTTCTCGCTGTGGTACAGCCTGGCTCGCGAGCCGATAACGCCGACGATTCTGGCGAACATTGCGATGCTGATCTTCGGCGTCTGGCTGATGCTCGTCGGCCTGCGTGAAGATCGCGGCCGGCCGTTCTCGGCGGGGGTGCTGTATTTTCTCGGCTGGACCACGATGCGGTACGTCGATCTGTTCGGAGAGCTGGGCGGGATGCTTGGCGGAGCGGGGTTGTTCTTTGCCTGCGGAGCATTTCTGTTCGGCATGGCCTACTTCTGGAAGCACCGTAAAAAGAAAGAGGTGCTCGCATGAGCGCGATTCCTGACGACCTTCCACGACCCGGACTTTGGGAATGGGTCCGCTCGCATCAACGAGCGATTCTCTTCGGGACAATCGCGTTCCAAATGCTGGTGCTCGGCTCGATGATCGCGCAGAGCGTCTGGACGCTGGTCACCGGCGAGACGATCCTGCTGCGCGTTATCCCTGTCGATCCGCGCGATCTGTTTCGCGGTGACTATGTAATCCTGAACTACAATTTCACGCGGTTACGGCCCCCCGGCGAGTCCTCGTGGAACGAGTCGCACGTCGGTCGCGAGATCTTCGTTTCGCTCGCTCCGGAACAGGATGGCAAGCACTGGCAAGAGACCGAGCTCAGTTGGACTCGCCCTACGTCGGGCACTTACTTGCGCGGCAAGGTCGGCAACGACCAACGCAACGAATTCAACATCGGTCAGTTCTTTCTCCAAGAAGGCAAAGGCAAGGAATACGAGCAAGCCGTCCGACAACATCGTCTCTCTGCTGAGATCGCCGTCAGGCCCGACGGAGCCGCCACGCTCAAACGGCTCGTGCTAGAGTGATGCCGTTTGTCGTGGACATCGCTTCGGGTTATCTTGATCTCGACGAGTTCGAGAACCTTGGAAGCCGAGCGATGTTCGACAGACCACAATCACGACGAGCGATGTTCCACCGACTGGGTGGCGGCTTAGGGACCGTCGCGCTGGCTTCGCTGGTTGGCCCGACGGAGGTGGCTCGCGCGGAAGGTTCGGCAAAGAAACTCAGCACGCATCACGCTCCGCGGGTGAAGCGGATTATTCAGCTCTTCATGAATGGAGGTCCGTTTCAGGCGGACTTCTTCGATCCGAAGCCCGCGATCAATCAGTTTGCGGGGCAGCGGCCGAAGGAAGTGGAGTTTCGGACGGAGAACAAAACCGGCGGGTTGCTGCCCGTGCCGACGGCGTATCGGCCGCGCGGGGAGTCGGGATTGCCGGTCAGCGACTTGCTGCCGCAGATTGGCGAGTGCATCGACGACCTCTGCGTGATTCGTTCGATGCATTGCGACAATCCAAATCATGGGCCGGCGTTGTTTCAGATGAACAACGGCACGATCACGCCGACTCGGCCGAGCATGGGGTCGTGGATGCTGTACGGCCTCGGCAGCGAGAATGCGGACCTGCCGGGCTACGTTGTGCTCTGCCCCGGCCGGCCGGTGCGGTTCTCGGAGCTATGGACGAGTGCGTTTCTGCCAGGTGAGTTTCAGGGGACGTACATCAACCACACCGATCTCGATCCGGAGAAGCTGCTGCCGAACTTGCGAAACTCAGACACGAGCCTTTCGCTCGCGCAGCAACGTCGGCAACTCGAACTGCTGCGGCGGATCAACGCGAAGCATCTGGAACAGCATCCCGACGAACCGGCGATGGAGGCTCGCATCCGTGCGATGGAGACGGCGTTTCGGATGCAGTTCACGGCGTCGGAGGCGTTCGACATTCGGCTGGAACCGGAAGCGATCCGCAACGAGTACGGCAGCTCGAAGTACGCGAACGGCTGCTTGATGGCTCGGCGGTTGGTCGAGCGGGGCGTGCGGTTCGTGCAGGTCTATTACGGCAACGGCCAGCCGTGGGACACGCACAGCAATCACGACGAGCAAACGACACGGCTGGCGAAAGACATCGACCAGCCGACCGCCGCGCTGCTGCGAGACCTCAAACGGCGCGGGTTGCTCGAAGACACGCTAGTGATTTGGGGCGGCGAGTTCGGCCGCACCTCGACCACCGAAGGGGGCAACGGCCGCGACCACAATCATCTCGGCTTTACGACTTGGCTGGCCGGCGGCGGCGTGCGCGGCGGCATGACCTACGGAGCCACCGACGATTTTGCGTTTCGAGCCGTCCAAGACAAAGTCCACGTCCACGACCTGCACGCCACGATCCTGCACCTGCTCGGCTTCAACCACGAACACCTCACCTACCGCCACTCCGGCCGCGACTACCGCCTGACCGACGTCTATGGGCGAGTGGTCCATGAGATTCTCGCGTGACCGGCCGTGTGCCGATGGCCGTGATCCTTTTCTTCGGTGAAGACTGGCAAAGGGATAACGGCCATCAGCAATCGGCTTACGGCTATCGGCCGGGCAAGAAGAACACATGACTCTGCATCTTGACGACACGATTGCGGCGCTGGCTTCGGCTCCGGGAGCCGGAGGGCGCGGGATCGTGCGCGTGAGTGGCGGCGACGTGCGGCGCGTGCTGGAGCAGCACTTTGTTCCACGCGATGCCGAGCGATGGCGGAAGGCGACTCGCGCGGAGTGGCATCCGGGGGAATGGCGATTGGTGGTCGATGTGCCGTGGGACGACGCGCCGTTTCGAGATGGGTTGCGTTTGCCGGTTGAGGTTGGGTTGTGGCCGACGAAGCGGAGTTATACGGGGCAGCCGTTGGCGGAGTTGCATTTGATCGGCTCGCCGCCGTTGCTGGAGGCGTTGTTGACGCAGTTGTGCCGCAGCGGTTGCCGAGCGGCTCGGCCGGGGGAGTTCACGCTGCGAGCGTTCTTGGCCGGGCGGCTCGATTTATTGCAGGCCGAAGCGGTGCTCGGCGTCATCGACGCGGCGGATCATGTCGAACTGGATCAAGCGCTGCGGCAACTCGCCGGAGGCATCTCGCACGAGATCGCTCGTCTGCGATCGGATTTGCTTGACCTGCTGGCCGAATTGGAAGCGGGCCTCGACTTCGTGGACGAGGACATCGAGTTCGTCTCACATGAGCAATTGATGTCGCGAGTGGCAGCCGCTCAACAGTCGGTTGCCGAGTTGTGCGATCAAGCCTCGCGGCGACTCACGAGTTCGTCTCGTCCGCGAGTTGTCTTGGCCGGATTGCCGAATGCCGGAAAGAGCACGCTGCTCAACGTGCTTACGGGGCAATCGGCCGCGTTGGTCTCTGAAACCAGTGGTACGACACGCGATTATCTGTGCGTGCCGCTCGATCGAGACGACTTGCACGTCGACCTGATCGATACGGCCGGTTGGGATGCGACGACGAGCGGAATTGAAGCGGTGGCTCAGCAGCGTCGGCATGAGCAGTGGCAGCAGGCGGACTTGATCGTCTGGTGTCGCGATCTGTCGGCCGACTCGACGATTGACGAGTCATTGGTCGCGGAATTGCGTCGTGAGCAGCGATCGATCTTGGTCGTCGGCACAAAGGCGGACTGTGTGACCTTAGCTTCGACGCCCTCCTCGGAGCACTCGGGCGATGGCGTCCGAGTGACCGTCAGCGCACTCGACGGTTTGGGACTCGATGATTTGTGTGCTCGATTGAGCGAACTCGTCTCTGCCGAATCGCGCGGACGGCGGCAATGGCTCGGCATGACGGCGGCCCGGTGCCAGAACAGTTTGCTCGCCGCAAGAGAGGCTCTCGAACGCACGGCCGAGGCGGCGGCACTCGGATTGAGCGACGACTTGGTGATCGTCGAACTACGTGAGGTTTTGGAACCTCTCGGCCACATCGTCGGGGCGGTCTACACGGACGATGTGCTGGATCGCGTCTTCAGCAAGTTCTGCATCGGGAAGTAGCGTCCTTTGGAGTGCGTTGCTGACACCCCGCACTCCAACGCTACTTGGCGGCTTCGCCGAATTCGGTATCGGGGAAGCGCCTGGCGATTTCTTGCAACAAGCGTCGAGCGTCATCAGGTTGGCCGAGTCGTTTGAGTGATTGGGCCGCTTCGACGCCGGCGCGTGCGGCGAGGCGAGCGTCGCCGTCGTCCATCAACGAAGTCCACAAGAGTGCGGTTGCGGCGCGATCGTGCTCGCGGCGCATCGTCCGTCCTCGGCCGAGCAGATACGACGGACCGCCGCGCAGCGATGCGGGCATGTCGTGGATGCGAGTCTCCCAGCGATTCAGTTCGAGGTCGCCGACTTCCAACGCTCGCAGCTTCAGTCGCCAGGATTGAGCCTGCGCGAGCGAACGGACTCGATCGTCGGTGCTGCGTTGGAGGACTTGCAGTTCCTGCGCAGCGGAATCGCCGTTGGTCGCGTCGTCGAGCAGTAAGCTGGCTCCGAGCAGTCGGGCAGCATCCAATTCCCGCTTCAGCCATTCATGGGCCTGTGACCTGGCAGCGCCGGAGACGGACTCGGCCGCCCAGACCAGTGGGATCAATCCGAACTGCCGCGTCGTGGGATCGCTCTCCAAGAGTTGCAGGAATCGTGTCCCGGCGGAGGCTCGATCTCCATTTCGCAGCGAAGCTCGAATCAGCAGAGTGAGGATTTCGCGATGGACCCACGCTCGCTTTTCGGAGAGCAGAGCCTCTTGCAAGGCTCGGAGCGCTTCATCGACTTTGCGGTCGGCCAGCAGCTTGCGGCCCTGTTCGTGCGATTCGAGCCACGCGGTGCGAACTTCGATGACCTGTTCGGCGGGATACGACTTCGGCGGAACCCCGCTTTTGAACAGCACGGTGATCCGTTCGCCGGTGTAGTCCACGATCTGACAGGGCATCGTCACTCGGCTGGTCGAACCTTCCGTTTGCAGGACGACGTGATCCTGGGCGGCGAGCGGAGTGGCGAAGAGCCAGAGAATTACCAATGACGATTGTCGAATGACGAATGACGAATTCCTCTGGCTTGCGGTGCTGTGATACCACTCCGCATTCTCAGTTGCTCGTTTCTCATTCGTCATTCTTCATTGCCTTCTTTTTGGTCGTCGGCTTCTCTGGCATCGACTCGTCCATCGCGGCCGGGTCATTGAGAGCGGGACGGCCGAAAGATTTGGTCTTCATCTCGCCTTCCTCTTCGTCCGCCATTTCGGTTTCGTCATCGCTCTTCTTGGACTTGTCGGATTTCTTCGCGGAGCCGTCGGCCTCGACTTTAACGACGAATCGGCCGGGGAACACGGCGACGCCTTTGGCGTCTTCGCGACCTTGCAGCTTGAAATGATCGGTCGCCGGAGGGAGCAAGAAATAGAGCAACCCTTGTTGTTCGGCGATGCAACTGTGCGGCAAACGGTCAATAATCGCGACGGCTTCCGAACCCAGGCCGGATGTCAACGCGGCCAGTCCCAGACTGTCGTGAAAGCGGCTGAAGTCCAGTTTCTTCTCGCCAGCGGCTTCAGCCTTGGCCCATTCCTGAATCAACGATTTAGCTGCGCGGATCAGTTCCTTCTGGTGGCGGTCGCTGAGCTTCACTCCCTGCTTTTGTTGCCAGTTACTGATCGCCTTGTGGCTACTGACATCGACCGCGACCAATTCGCCGTGCAATCCCGGAGTGACGGTGACCTTAATCCCTTCGGCGACTCCTTGAAATTTCAGCACGACCGCATCGCTGCGAAGTGTGACCGTCCGTTTCTCCATTTGCTTGAGCACGTCAGTGACGGTCTCTTCGTCAATGCCTTCGAGCCAGTCGCGATGCACGATCGCCGGCTGCAGCTTGCCGTTCGGAAGACGCGTTGCCGTGAGCGTGCCGCTCAGCGGATTCGGCTTCACGCCGGGCTTTAAGAAGATGAATGCTCCAACGCCGATCACAATGACCAGGACTGCAATGACTCCCGGCAGAACGGGGTTTCCCCGTTGCTTTTTTTTCTTGGAAGAGTGATTCGGAACCGTCGGAGATTCGGAATTCAACACTATCGGCGGTGCTGGGACGAATGGTGGTGTCTGAGTGAAACCGAACGGTGTGGCGTATCCCGGAGCTGCTTGCAGCGGTTGCTGAGGATCGAATCTGAACGGCATACCGGGCGCTGGAGGAGTTCCGACCATCGGCATAGTCGGTTGCGGTGCGAACATTGGGGCGGCAGGTACGGCGAAGTTCGGCGAGGCCCCTGTCTGAGTAGGTTCAGGCCCTCGCGCTGGAGCCGTCACTGGTGGGGGCGAGTTTTTCGGAAGCGGAACGAGAACTTTCGTTCCGCATTGCGGACACGTCCCTTTCTTGCCAGCGGCGTTGTCGGGGACTTGGATGGTGACGGTGCAGTAGGGGCAATTAAATTGGATGGCCATATGAGCAGGGGTTTGGGGTTAGGGATCAGGGGTTGGAGGGCGGGAGCCGGTCCGTCAGCTTTCTTCACCAACTCTTTCCAATGCCTGCCCCTTCGCAATCATCGTTCGTCGAACACCTTGCTGAGCAGTTTGTCCACAGGAGCAAAATCGTCAGTCAACTCGATCTTAAAGGCATTGGCGAGGATCTCGCCCATCTGGCCACGACCTTGAGGCGGCTTACCCTTGGTGTCCGATTCCAAACTGGCGAACGGTGCTCCACTCCAGTGGTTGCTGGATTCTCTGAGATTGGTCAAATCGAGTTTACGTTTCGACGCGATGATCACAAAGGTATCACGGCTGGCTTGAGGAGAACCGATTTCACTGCTGAAGACATAAACGTAGGGAAAGACGCGTGAAATCGTGCGGACGTAGGCCCCCAGAAATCGACCGGTGCGTTGCTTGCGCGAATCGTCATAAAGCCGTTGGACGGCCGCGACGAATCCTGGTTTGCCGTCACCAAGTTTGAGCAGGCGATCACGCAATGGATCGGACATGACGCCGCGGACCGCCAATCGGAATCCCGAAAAGTCATCCGTCTGCGAGATCTCTAATCCTTCATACGGCGCCGGAACGCCGGCCCATTTGTCGGCATCACCGATCTGATGCGTCAGCACTTCCGGGATGTCACCTTCAATTTGATGGTACGTGCCGTCAGCGTTCTTGCCTGCTATGGGGAACTCGGTGCGCGGGTAAATGTCGATCAGATTGACTTGGTAAATTCCCTCGGTTGGGTGCAGCAGCGAAGCGATCTTTTCGGAGAACTCTCTCGTCGTCAGATGCCACGGGACGCTGAAGTCATTGAAGGCATCGCCGTAGACGAAATCGTACAGCACCGGTTTCTCACCTCGTTTGACCGCTTCGGCGTTCCAGCGCACGCGGTCCTCGACAAAGTTGCGAGCGTCTCCGATCGTCGTCACCACGCGAGTTTCGCCGTCGGGCGGCAAGCCCATCTTGGCTTGCACGGCGGCCTTCACACCGGGGTCGAGTTCAGCGACGTGAATCAATGGGTCGTGAGGAAACATCGATTCGATCCAGCGCGGAAAAACGAAGCCGCCACCTCCCAGGAACAACGTGCCGATTTGGCGCGACTCGCGATACAGCCGCTCGACCGCTTCGCGATACGTCACGGCCTCGATGTCGCCGAGTCGTTCCAGCGTTCGCAAATTCTCGGCACTGAGCGCTCGATACACGTTCAAAGATTGCAGATGCCGGTCGTAAATCACCGACTCTTTGAGTCCCACAGGGATCGTCACGCTCTTCGGCAAATTCGCCAGCGGCACAGAACCAAAGTCCCCCCAGTCTCTGCGGTGCGTCAATTGACTCAAACTTTCCAGCGCTTGCCAATAGTTCGCGTAAGGATGCCGCCGCAGCAGTTCGGCTCGCAGTTCCGGAGTCATGCCGCCGCGGAGCGACAGCGTTTGTTTCGCGGCATCGAACACCACCCACGGCGGCAACTGCTTGCTGATCTCTGCCAAAGACAGCGAGCCTTCGGCTTGTCCTTCGAGCACTTTTCTTGCAGCCTCGTCCAACGCATCGAGCCCCTCACTCTGCCCCTCTTCCACAGGCAGAGGGAGCAGGCGAGCAGCATTCGCTTGACGATACTTTTCGATCTCGCCGCGCACGTCGTTCAGCGACACGCTCGTTGAGCGATCCCAAGTCGAGACCGCTTGTTCGGTGACCGCCGCGTAAACTTTCTCGTAGTCGTAGTTGAGCGCCGTCGGGTTATCGAGCACGAAGTAGCTGTGAATCAGTTTGTCGAGCTTGAGGACGGCGACCCGTTCGCCGTTCTCGTCGGTCTGAGTGACGTTGATGTACGAGTAGTTGCTCTCGTCGTGGTACTCGTCAAACTTGTCTTCCCGCAGACCGAGCGTCAGGCCGAGTTCGTGCAATTGTCTGCCCAAGCGTTCGCCGAAACTGGCCCAGCGGGAGACTTTCAGCGAACGGTCGAATTCATCGTTTGTGATCGTCGTCGCACGACCGAAGAGTTCTGCGAGGTCTTTCATTCCCGCGTCGGTCACGGCGGCCGCCAGACCAATCCACATCACGAACTGCATCCAGCCGAACAGTACCGCCGACCGAAACGCCCACTGGCTTCCGGCCGAAAAGAATCCCATCGCGGCCAGCGTGCCGGCGACCAACGCGACGATGGCTCGTGTGCCAAGCGTGTCGATCAGCACGAAGCCACCCAGGAACGTGCCGATGATCGAGCCGAGCGCACCCCAAGCGTAAACGTTGCCGACCGTCTTCCCGACTTTGTGGCTTTGCGACAACGCCAAGCTGGCGACGACCGGCGAGATCGTGCCCAGTGACATCGACGGCAAGAAGAACACCATGCCGACAATGCACACTACCCAGGTCGGCCAGCCCATGCTTTCTGGTCGCTGTTGATTGCTGGCGATCCCATCCAGCCACAGCACGCTCATGCAGAGAATGCTGGCGATCAGAAACAACCAGTTCAGCAACTTGATTGGTGCGGCCCGATCGGCCAGCCAGCCTCCCAGAAAGTTACCGATTGTGATTCCGGCCAGCACGACGCCGATCACCGAGGTCCAAGTGTAGAGCGAGTTTCCCACATGTTTCGCGATCAACCGCGAGGCGGTCAGTTCGAGCACCATCACGCAGACGCTGGACACGAACACCAGCAGATTGCAACCGACCAAAACCCAGCCCGATTTTCTGGTCAAACGCTTCGCCGGCGCGGCGGTTTCGGAGTTCGTTGGGCTCGACACCGGAGCGGTGGCCGCGTTCCAGTCGAGTTCCGACGAAGAGCTCGGCCTCGCGGCGGCGAGCGAGTAGGTTTCTCCGGAGGACGTGGGCTGCAACACGGTCTCATTGATCGACGTGTTTCCGGGACGAATCGGCCCCGCAGGAGTCGCCGGAGTTTTCGGATTGGAACTCGTGGGATTCGCGTCGGAAGAGTTCGCCATGTGTCAGCCCTTCGGCAGAAACGGTCTCAAGAATGATCGGGTTATGATAGTCGTCTGGTACCTCGTTCCGCACTCAACTGCAACTTTCGCAAGGCGGTTTGTCCTCTTGTTGCCGTCGCACCAAAACACACAAATTCCCGTGCTTGACACTCAAAATGTGCACTCCTAACATCGCCCCGCTTTCGCCGGTTCCGAAGTGGTGGTCACCCGCGCGAGGCAAAAAAACTCCGCTGCGGGCGGGGAAAAGACTGCGGCTGAACGATGCGGCGGCCGATCACCAGTCTAGGTTTTTGAAACTGCATCTTGGTGGCTGATTTGGCGGGACCAACTCGCGGCGAAACAGAATAAAAGGAAGATCATGGCTCACATCGTTGCCGAACCTTGTTTCAACTGTAAGTACACCGACTGCGTCGTCGTTTGCCCGGTCGAATGCTTCTACGAGGGGGAGGCGATGCTGTTCATCAACCCCGATGAGTGCATCGACTGCGAAGCCTGCGTCCCGGAATGTCCGGTCGAAGCGATCTTCCACGAAGACAACTTGCCGGAGAATTGGAAGGACTACGTCCAGCTCAACAAGGACATGGCTCCCACGTGTCCGGTCATCACTGAAAAGAAAGAGCCGCTGGCCGGCAAGTAATTCTCCGGGCTATCTCAGCGAGATCCACTTCAACCCCGTGCGGACGGATGTCTGCGCGGGTTTTATTTTTGGAGGATGGGCACTCTTGCCCGTCCGTTGGGGAGGAGGCGGGCAAGAGTGCCCATCCTCCGATTTGTGTACGCTACCGTTGTGTCAGCAACCCGTAGTGCTCGACGCGCCGATTTCGAGCTGGGAAGACCCCTTCCTTGTAGGTGCGACAGAGGTCCAAGTCGCAGTGATGGACGATGAGTTCGTCGCCAAGTGTTGTCGCTTGCGCGACGACTTCTCCCGACGGCGCGACGATCATGCTGCCGCCGATTTGTTCGACCCCTTCTTCGACGCCAGCCTTGGCCGTCGCGACGACCCACATCCCGTTTTGATACGCACCGGCTTGCAGGCTGAGTTGATGATGGAAATCCGCCAGCCGATCGGTCTCGGGGTACTCCGGGAAATGCCGCGGAGTGTTGTAGCCCAAGAGCACCAACTCGCAGCCTTGCAGTCCGAGGCAGCGATACGACTCCGGCCAGCGGCGATCATTGCAAATCAACAGGCCCACGCGGCAACCGGACCACAGGAAAACCGGAAAGCCAAGATTGCCCGGCTCGAAGTAACGCTTCTCCAAATTCTGAAACGGGTTGTCTGGTCGATGATCGGCATGTCCGGGGAGATGGACTTTGCGATAGCGACCGACGATCCGCCCATCCCGCTCGACCAGCACGGCGGAATTGAATCGCCGCGTGTGCTCGCCATCGTGGTGCAGCTCTGCGTAGCCCAGACAGAAGCCGATCCCCAATCGCGCGGCTTCGTCGAACAACGGCTGCGTCTGCGGGCCGGGCAATGACTTCTCAAAGTAGGCATCGATCTCCGCCTGGTCCGCGATCCACCAATGCGGAAAGAACGGCGTCAACGCGCACTCGGTGAAGACGATCAGTTCGCAGCCCTGTTGCTGGGCTTGCCGCAGCAACCCAATCAGTCGTTCGAGGACTTGGGATCGCGATTCGGAACGCGTGATCGGTCCCATTTGAGCGGCGGCGATGGTGAGAATTCGGGGCATCCGATGTCTCAAGGTGCGACGGGTGGCAAATGATTGAGGAATTCCGATTCCGTACGACGTAGCTCCGAGATCGCGGTTTGCCGGAGTCTTTCCAAGTTCGCTTTCTGATCCGGTCGCGCCGCGAGGTTCGTCAATTCTTCAGGATCATTGGCAAGGTCATACAATTCTTCTGGCGGATCGACGTTCGGGGCGAGATATCGAATGTACTTCTGCCGACCGTATTCGAGGGCGACATACCACGGGACGTTGTTGTGGACCGCGTGACTGGGTTCATCTCGCAAAACCTTGGTCACGTCCGAGCCATACTCGTGGCCGACATGCTCATAGAGCGTCGGGTGATTCCACTCGGCATGTTCGGGGTCGCGAAGCAGGGGTGTGATGTCTCGGCCGTGCATCGTCCAGGGCAGTTCGAGTCCGACGTGCTTTAAGAACGTCACGACCAGATCGGTTCCGTTGACTGTGTGTGGGCAGACTTTTCCCTGCGGGATTGTGCCGGGGCGGCTGACGATCAGCGGCGAGCGATAGTTGGCGTCGTACGGAGCCAGCTTCGTGCGGAAGCCATGCTCGCCCATCGAGAAGCCTTGATCGGCGGTGTAGATCACCAGCGTGTTCTCTAACTGCCCCGACTCGCGCAGAGCGGCCATCACCTGGCCGACCCCTTCGTCAATCGCCGGCACACACTCGTTGACTTGGTGGACCCACTCGGCATGAGTTTTCGCCTTCTTGCTGCTCTCGTCGCCGAAGGCTTCGCCGCTCTTTCCCATGACCGGCACGCCATCCGGCCCCTTGGACCAAGCCTGCGTTTTGTCGAGATACGCCGGCTTCCCCGGCCGTGGCCCAAAGATGTCCGCAGGTGACGGCACCTTCTGATCTTTGTACGCGCCGAGATGCCGCTTGGCCGGAATGGAGGGACCATGCACGGCTCCGTAGCAGAGCCACAAGTACCACGGTTTGTCCGCCGCGCGGTGTTCGCCGCGGATGTACTCGCAGGCCCACTTCGTATAGTTGTCGGTCGAGTATCCCTCGACCAGTTTTGGTTCGCCGCCGTTGAACGACAGCATCTGCTTGTCGTAGTACTGCCCTGCGTTGTCGGGATGCCTCGGCCGATTCCAGACGATTTGATAATCCCAATCGCGGCCGAACCCCGCATCGGTTCCGGTGTGCCACTTGCCGATTTGAGCGGTGTGATAGCCCTGCTTACGAAAGAGGCTCGGCCAGAATGGCGTCTGCTTCGGGTCATAGGTGCTGCCGGGATAAGTGCCCGCCATACGCATCGACTCGATGCCGTGCGGATGCCGCCCGGTCAACAGCGTCGCTCGCGAGGGCATGCACCACGAGCCGAGGTAAGCTCCTTGAAATCGCACGCCGGCCTTGGCCAGTGCGTCGATGTGCGGAGTGCGGACCCACGGCCACGATTCGGGATAACAACGCACCGTCTTGGTCGATTGGTCGTCGGCGTAGATCAGCAGAATGTTCGGACGGAACGATTTCGCGTCCGCAGCGTTCGCGATTTCCTCGCGAGCCCAGAACGAAAGCAGCGCTGTCGCAATCAGCAGCGCGAATCGAGCGACGCTCATGGGACACCTTTCTCAGAGGCAGGACGAAGGAGCCGATACAGCACATGCTTTCCCAACGGATGCTCTTCCGCAAGCACCGGATGATCAAAGTCGTCGGCCTACATCTCAATCGTCTTTCCGTCCTGCCGCGCGGAAGCCAAGCAGGCATCCATGACTTGCTGAGTCTTTAACGCGATGTCCGCCCAATGGTCGTCTCGCCTGCCGCTCAGGACCAACGCGGAAAAGTTGCGGAAGAGATTCGTCTCCTGAGCCGTCGGAGCGTTGTTGCTGTATTCGTAAGCGGCGTGGCGTCGAGTGTGTTCTTCATAGCTGTAGTCGCAACCGTCGACATGAAACGCCGCCTTGTGGACGTTAAAAGCGGACTCGCAACCGAGGTACGGCAGGACGAAATCGGACACATGCACGAAGCCCTTGTCGCCGGCAATGAAGCCCCATTGTTGGTGCTCGGTGATGAACGAGTTGTAGAACGTCGCCGAGACTCCGCCGTCGAAGAACAGTTCGGCCGAGAACTCCATCGGCACATCGAGCTTGCTATCAGGTCGGTGCGATTGTGACAGCATCCGAGCACTCACACGGCGCGGCATCTGATAGTTCAGCGCCCATAACGTAAAGCGGATCGTGTACCAGCCAAGGTCGCCCAAGCAGCCGAGCGGTTCCAGTTCCCCGCTGGCTCGGATATTGGCTTGGTGAAACGCTTCGGGACCGCAGAAACTGAAAGTCGAGGAGATGCGGCGGATGCGTCCCACGCTTTCGCCATCATCTAACACTTCTCGCAATTTCGGCAGCCGCGCGCTGTGCATGAACATCACGCCGTCCATGAATTGGACGTTGTTCTTTCGGCAGGCGGCGATCATCTCGGCGACGTCGGCGGAATTGCAGCCGACGGGCTTCTCGGCCAAGACGTGTTTGCCCGCTTGTGCCGCACGGATCACCCATTCCTTGCGGATGCCGGTCGGCAGCGGGATGTAAACAGCATCGATGTCGCTCGCCGCCAGTAGGCCTTCATAGCTGCTGATCGCTCGCGGGGCGGGGGAGTAGGTGACGCAACCCTGGCACTCGTCGATGAATTGCTGAGCCCGCTCGGTCGAGCGGCTGGCGACGGCGATTAGCGTCCCGTTGCCGGAGTTCTTAATCGAATCCCAGTTCTTTCTGGCGATGCCAGCGGTTCCGAGAATGCCCCAGCGACAGGTGTTCGAACGGCTCATCGGTGGATGACTCCTGGTGCGGAAAAGTTTGAGTGGCAGAGTGTAAGCAGAGCGTAAACAGTGACGAACTGGGATAACACTGATCGAAGTGGCTGCGTCCTGCATCCAGCCGTTGCGAGACGCATCCGCTACGACGCGGCGGCTTTTTCGCCAGCTCCGGCGAAAAAACATCCCAGCCGACACCGCCTTTGGGTTCGAGTAGTCGATATACTCGCGAGGCGATAGAGGCCACTCATTTGTCGAATCGATTGAGGAAATCATGCACTATTTGAATTCTTCCGACATCCGTTCCAGCGTTGACCGCCGAGCCTTTTTGACTGCGCTTGCCGCTCTTGGTGGAGCGGGAGTATTGCGCGGTCTGCCCTCGTTCGCTGCGGACCAAGTGGGGCCAGACGCCAAGCTGCTAAAGTCGATCCGCGAGAAGGGTGTCAACTTCCTCAAGACCACGCAGAGCGACGACGGCAGTTGGACCTCGGCGACTCAGCCAGGGATCACCGCGATGTCCTGCTTCGGCCTCGTCAGCGCGGGAGTGAAGGTTGATGACCCGACGTTGCAGAAGGGGCTGAAGCATCTGCTCGGCTACCTGCAAAAGGACGGCGGCATCTATCACCCAGAAACGAATCACAAGAATTACGAGACCAGTCTGACGCTGCTCGCGCTGTCTGGAGCGAACTCCGATGGCCGCTACACGGCACAGATCAAGGGGGGCGAGAAATTCCTGCGCGTGTTGCAGTGGGACGAAACCGAAAGTGTCGACAAGTCGCACCCGAATTTTGGCGGCGGAGGTTATGGAAAATCACAACGACCCGACCTGTCGAACACATCGTTTCTGCTCGACGCGCTCAAGGCCGCCGGAGTGAAGTCGGATGACCCCGCGATGAAGAACGCGCTGATCTTCGTCTCACGCTGCCAGAATTTGGAAAGCGAATTCAACACGACCGAATTCGCCGCCAAAGTCAACGACGGCGGCTTCTATTACACACCGGCGGCGGGGGGCGCATCGATGGCCGGCAAGAACGCCGACGGCGGTTTGCGGTCCTACGCCAGCATGACCTACGCCGGATTGAAGTCGATGCTCTACGCCGGTCTTACCAAGGACGACAAACGAGTCAAAGCCGCACTCGATTGGCTGCGCAAGTTCTACTCGGTCGAACAGAACCCCGGATTGGATCAGCAAGGCTTGTATTACTACTACCACACGTTCGCGAAGTCGCTGACAACGCTTGAAGCAGACCTTTTCGAGGACGCCAAGGGGGAGAAGCACGACTGGCGCAAGGAACTGACCGACGCCCTCGCCAAACGGCAGAAAGACAACGGCAGCTGGGTCAACGCCGCCGACCGCTGGATGGAAGGGGATCCGAACCTCACGACCGCGTACGCACTGATGGCGCTGAAATACTGCGATCCGAAGTGACTGGCTCACCAGCACGACCTGCAAGAATGTAGTTGTCGTCGATCAACCACTCGCTTGCGCGTCGTGCGGATCGCGTAGTGGCCTCTCACACAATGCAATGAGTCGGATCGGCCAAGTAGAACATTGCGGCCAGATCGTTTGGGTGATCTTTCGAGACCAGCGGTCCGGGCGTGATGACTTCCATCGGCACATTCTCAACCTTCTCGCCGTTGCGAGCAATGAACTGGCCGATGAACAGCGATGTGCGATGAATACGGCAGACCGGATTCACCGTCGTCGCCGCGAGCACTCCGTTCTGCACCGCTTCGAGTCCTTCCTTCTGGCCATCGACCGCGACGATCTGCATCTCTTTGTGAATCGTCCCTTTGATGGCTGGCGCGGAGGCCAACGCCATGTCATCACTGTGGAAGAAGGCTCCGGCGATCGGTTCCTTTTCTTGTTCCAGCAGTGACTCGAACGTGTTGCGAGCCTTTTCTTTCTTCCAGTCGCACCAGCGGACTTCGTCGCCGACGACCTTCACTTCGGGAAACTTTTTGACGATGTTGTCAAAGCCTTGTTTGCGACCTTGCGCTCCGCTGTGAGCGCTCAGGCCGCCGATGTGGATGACTTTGCCTTTGCCGCCGACCTTCTCCATCAAGTAGCTGACGCTCTTCTCCGCCATGTCGACGTGATTGGGAGTGACCTCGCACCAGACGCCGGTCTCACGCATCTTATCCATGTCGACCAGCAGCGTGTCCATCGAGATGACCGGCACGCCGCGCTGCTTGAGTTTGCGGACGGGAGCCGCCAGCGAGTCGATCTGCACGGCCTGGAAGCAGCAGAAATCCCAATCCTTGTGGACGATCGCATCGATCTTGTTTCGCTGCTTCTCAGGGTCGAACTCGCCGTCGAACCATTCGATCTCGATGTCGAGCAGATCGCCCCATAACTCAGCCGTCGTTTTGCCGAGCGCACACCAGGTGCTCTGCAAGCCAGCGTTCGAGAACGCGGCTCGCAAACGTTTGCGACCGGGCTTGCTCGCCGCGCTCGCGTTGGCTGGAGCTTGTTGGTCTTTGTTCGCACAACCAGCGATGCCCAGTCCCAGGCCGATTCCGGTTCCGGTGGCAAGTCGTTCAAGGAAGTCACGTCGATTGGTGTCGTGCATGTGAATTCAGCTCCCGAGAAAAGAGGACGAAGAGGGCGAATATCGTGACTTCCGTAGGGCAGAAAAACAAATCAGCGATGGGCTTTCGGGTAGCGGTCGTTCGACAATTCTGGCTCAGTCGTCGATAGTTCGCCGCTCAATGTCCCGAACTTCATCCAGACTCCGATGACCACGACGACCCCTGCGGCTGTTTCGAACCATTTGGAAGTTTTGCGTGCTCGCGTTGCCGAGATTCGCGAGCGTGCCCGCAAGCAATTTGCGCACGGTGCGAGCGGTGGGCAAACCGCGACGATGCTCTCCGACGGCATGCGAGCCTTCGTCGTCGAGCAATGGCTGGAGGCGTTGACGATCGTTCCTCCGGCCGTCGCGCAGAAGCTCGAACGCCATTCCGCGATTGTGGCTGTCGGCGGGACGGGACGTGGTGAACTGGCGCCATACTCCGATATCGACATCATGTTCTTGCACGAACCATCGGTGGCCAACGAGTTCAAACCGGTCGTGAATCGCTGTCAGCACAGTTTGTACGACGCACAGCTTGAATTGGGACACAGCGTCCGGACTCCCAAAGCCGCGATCGCGATGGCGCTCGAGGACTCGACGGTCGCGACCTCGCTGATCGAAATGCAGCCGCTGTGGGGATCGACAGAATTGGTCGCCAGCCTCAAGCGAACATTCGAGCGCAAAGTCGTCCGAGCAGGGCGAAGTGCTTTCTTTGAGTCTTCGATCGCCAACCGTGAAGAGGACGTCGAAAAACACGGCGGCGCGGTGCAGCAATTGGAACCGGACATCAAGTGCTCACGCGGCGGCCTGCGCGATCTGCATCTGCTGCGTTGGATCGGCTTCGCATGGTACAGCGTGCCCGACATCGACTCGCTGCGGCTGAACGGAGGGTTGTTGGGCGAGGACGCTCGCAGGCTGATCACCGCACAGGAATTCCTGATGAAGATTCGGATGGACCTGCACTTCGCCGCTGGCAAAGCACAGGATCGACTGACTCGCGACGAGCAACTCCGGATCGCGGCCGAGCGGGGTATTGAAGCCACGCCGGCACAGATTCCGGTCGAACGTTTCATGCAGGAATACTTTCAACACACGGTTGCCATTTCCAGTATTGTGGCGCGATTCATCGCGCGGCATCGTCGGCTGACGTGGAATAAGCGGTTGCTCAATCTGCTGCTCGAACGCCGCCAGGACGGGCATTTCTTCATCAGCCCGACGCAATTAGATGTGGCGTCTCGACGGCTCGATTTTGTTTGCTCAGGCCTGCACCAGGTGCTGCGACTCTTTCTGACGGCGGCTAGAAACAAAGTCGCGATCGCACCGCGAGTGCTGGAGCGCATTCGGCAAACATCGTCCGACTTTAGCCGAGTGCTCGACGCGGAATGCTCGGAACTGTTCATGGCGATCCTCGAACCGCGAGGCAGTCTCGCGACGACGCTGCGAGCCATGTACGAGACCGGCGTGCTGGAAGTCGTGCTGCCAGAATTCTCACGCGTCCGTTGCCTGCTGCAATTCAATGCGTACCACAGCTACACGGTCGATGAGCATACGCTGCGAGCCATGTCGATCATCGAATCATTCGAGCAGGAGCCCGGCCCGGTTGGAGTCGCCTACCGAGAGATCAAACTGAAGCCGGTGCTGCATCTCGCGCTGTTACTGCACGACGTCGGCAAGGGGGGTATCGAAGATCACAGCGAACTCGGTCGCAGCATCGCCGAAAGAATCGCCAATCGCCTCGGCCTGCCAGAGCCGCAGCGGCAACTGCTGATGTTTCTGGTCCTCAAGCACCTGGTGATGGCCGATGTCGCATTCCGACACGATATCGCAGATCCCGGCGAACTCGCGCGATTCAGCCATATGGTCGGAAGTCCAGAATGGCTGACGATGCTCTACGTACTGACGGTCGCCGACATCTCGGCCGTGGGCCCCGGCATCTGGAACGATTGGAAATCGGGACTTCTGACGGATCTCTATGGCCGAGCGATGCTGATTCTCAGCGGTAAACATCCCAAGTTCTTTGAGGAGGAGCGGCTGAGCAAAGTTCGCGAGCACGTCGCCCGGCATCTGAGCCTCAACGACGGATCGAGCGAAGATCGCGAGAAACTGACGCAGTGGGTCGATCTGCATTTGAACCAATTTCCCGCCCACTATTTGCTCGGCACGCCCCGCGACCGGGTCGCGGCAGATCTGGAAATCATCCGCCGCCTGCAGCCAGGCGAAATCGTCGTCGAGGGGACTCACGATACCGAGACCGACACCGTCGAGTACCGCATCGTGCTCGACCGCTTGCATTCCGAAGGCTGCTTTCATCGCATCACGGGGACGCTGACTTCACAAAGATTGGAAATCCTCTCGGCCCAGATTTGCACGACGACCGACGGCATCGTCGTCGATGTGTTCTCGGTTCGAGACACCGACTTCACGGGGCCGGTACCACCGCATCGCATGGAAGAAGTCGGCCAGGCGATCCGCCGGGTTCTCCGCAAAGAGGTCAAAGTCGATGAGATGTTTCTGCGTTCTCGCCGCTTCCGTTGGAAGAGCACGAATGCTCCGATCAGCGACCTGCCCAACCGCGTGACCATCGACAACGATTCGTCCGACCGCTGTAACATCGTCTGCGTCTTCGCCCACGACCGCCCCGGCCTGCTCTACACGATCAGCCGAGCGGTTTACCGACTGGAACTCTCCATCGAGTTAGCCAAGATCGCCACATCGCTCGATCAAGTGCTCGACGCCTTCTACGTCACCGACCGCGCCGGAAAAAAGATCACCGACGCAGCCCGCTTGGAGTCGATCCAGTTCGAGCTCAACAACACACTCGCCGAATTTGACGCGACCGGGCATCAACGATTCGTCAACTGAGTTTTCAGCGGATTCGGTTCGCGGGAATTTGTCTCGCTTTTCGTGAGCGGCCGGCGCTCGTGCAGATTATTCATAGCCCGGGGAGACTTGGTGGCTGCCTGCGCTTCGTACAAAATTTGGCAATTGATAAATCGGGGTTAGCCGCAGGCCTCAGGGGCTTGCCCGCCGCTCGCGCGTTCGCCTCTCCGGGAATCGCAGTTATTGGCCGCGATCCATTTAGAGACTCTGAGACATCCACCGGCCGCGGCGGAACAGCCAGGCCACCAGTGTTGCTCGCGTGGTGTTGTCGAAGCACATGCCGACCCAG
>Ga0194120_10002008_pt1 | contig 35730 bp, 38 predicted proteins | sample TA2MahCa65mmetaG_FD_148642 | JGI IMG/M metagenome (GOLD analysis project Ga0194120, IMG submission 148642) | Freshwater microbial communities from Lake Tanganyika, Tanzania - TA2015019 Mahale Deep Cast 65m | ecosystem: Environmental > Aquatic > Freshwater > Lake | place: Tanzania: Lake...
CAAAAACGGTGGCGACAGGGTCGAACGACCCGGCGCGGGGCTGAAGTAACGGCTTCTTCAGGCCCATGAATGCATTATAACATATTGTTTTGTAATGATTTATTTGGTTTTCTGTCAGGCACTAGCTAAATACACTGTATGTTGTGGTCGTGTTCGTAACCATCCACAAAATACATGATTATTCCTGGAATCAACATCGGCAAACCATGCCCTCGCGCCTTGAACCGCTCTTGATAGCAAACCCGCCCAGCGCCCTGTCGGACCGGGTAACGGAACTCACCATGGCCGCCAGCCGGCTGGGCCATCGACTTCACCCCGAGACTCAGGATTCTCTGGCCAACCTGGTCAGGGTGGTCAACTGCTACTACTCCAACAGGATTGAAGGGCATAACGCCAGCTTGCGGGAAATCGAACGGGCCATGTCCGAGGACTTTGACGCGGACGTTAAGCGGCGCAACCTCCAAATAGAAGCACGGGCGCACATCCGATTGCAGCGCCAGATCGATCGTATGTACCTTGATGGCAGGTTGCCCGAGCCCGCGTCGATGGAGTTCCTGACCTGGCTACACCGGGCGTTCTATGAGGATGCCAGTACGGAGATGCTGACGCTGGACGATGGCTCACGACTGGCGCCAGGTGAGCTACGACAACGCGAGGTGACCGTGGGATATCACCTTGCGCCAGAGGCCTCGTCACTACCCGGTCTTTTGGCGCACTTTTCCAAAATGTACGCTCTGCAAACGATGGGAGCGCATACGAAGATTCTTGCCATTGCCGCGGCCCACCATAGGCTGCTGTATATCCATCCGTTTGCGGATGGCAACGGCCGTGTGGCGAGACTGATGAGCCACGCCATGGTTTTGCTGACCGGGATAGGTGCGTCGAGTCTCTGGTCCATCTCACGTGGTCTGGCGAGAGGACTGGTCAATCGCGATGACTACAAGGACAAGTTGGGAGCCGCCGACAACGTGCGAAGAAACGATTACCATGGACGCGGCGCCCTCTCCCGGCATTATCTGATTGAATTCACCGAATGGTTTCTGGATGTCTGCCTGGACCAGGTCTCGTTCATGTCGGCGCTCTTCGATCTGAAGGATCTGCATCGGCGCTTGAATGACTACGGGCGCGCTATCGGACTCGGGGGCGCGGCCCAGCGGATACTGCATCGTGTATTCGTGTCCGGAGAGATGCCGAGAGGGGAGGCCGGCCAAGTCACGGGGCTTAGCGATCGTGCGGCGCGCATGGCGTTAAAGGAACTCAGCGATGCCCGTTTGGTGAACTCCAGCACGCCCAAAGGTTCCGTTTTTTTGACCTTCCCAAGTGACTCGGTGGACATCCTGTTCCCGCGACTGGTGAAATAAGGCTTCGTTTTCTCCAGCCAGCGCCGACCACCATACCGTTTCCATGGGGTCAACACAGCACAAGCCAAGCGTGCGGACTATGTCCCTCCGCTTCAGTTGATCGAGGCCGCAACCCTATCGTGGGTACTTGAACAGATACATCGGGATATTCCCTGAATGGGAGTGGCTACTTGGTAACCAATTGATATATTTGGCTTCCCAAGGGGCTCGTACCCCTGTTGCCGCCATGGCAGAAAAACAAAAAGGCAGCTTCAGCGTTTTTCCCGAAAGCGGATACCGAGCGAGTTCAATTTCCGGTAAAGGTGGGTACGTTCCAGGCCGATGGCGGTGGAGAGGCGCGCCACGCTGCCGGCGTATTTATCCAGGTGATATTCCAGATACGCCTTTTCGAAGCACTCTCGTGCCTCCTTGAGCGGCAGATTGTAAAAATCGGGGAGTTGGCCTGTCGTGGTGGTGCGTCCCTCTATCACTGGCTCGCCGGCAGCCATTTTGACTTCGTCGAGATCCACTTCGTCGCCAGTGCCAAGGATGAGCAACCGCTGCACCAGGTTCTTGAGTTCCCGAATGTTGCCATGCCAGGGTTGGTTGCGGAGAAAATTCTGCACGGCCACGGGGAATTTTCGGAACGGCAACTTTTCCCGGCTGACAAAATAGTCCACGTAATACTTGAGCAGATCGGGAATGTCCTCGCTGTGCTCCTTGAGGGAGGGCACCTTGAGGGCCACGACATTCAGCAGGTAGTAGAGTTCGGGGCGGAAGCGGCCGGCGCGGACTTCCTCTTCCAGCGACTTGCAGGTTGAGGCGATGATCCTGACGTTGACGTGCAGCAATTCGGTGCCGCCCACGCGCGAGAAGGAGTTGGATTCCAGGGCGCTCATCAGCCGGACCTGTGTTTCCGGCTCCATGTGGGCCACTTCGTCGAGAAACAGAGTTCCGCCATGGGCTTGCTCCAGCAGCCCGCGCTGGATGTGTTCGCCATCGACTCGACCAAAAAACTCGACGGCGGAATTGCTGCTGGCAATGGTGCCAACGCCCACATCCACGAAGGGTCCATCACGGCGCGAACTGTTTGAATGCAGAAAGCGGGCCAGGGTTTCCTTGCCCGAACCGGGCTCGCCGAGGAGCAGGACACGGGCATCGTGTTGGGCCAGTCGCTTGACCTGCTCCCGGAGCTTTTCCATGATTAGGCTCTTGCCGATGGGTTCCACCGGTATGTCCATGCGGCGCTTGAGACCGATGTTTTCCCGGCGAAGCTGGGCGTTCTCCAGTGCCCGCTCGACCGTCACCAGGAGCTTGGCCATCGACAGCGGCTTCTCGAGAAAATCATAGGCGCCCAGGCGGGTGGCTTCCACGGCGGTTTCGACAGTGGCGTGTCCCGACATCATGATAACCGGGCATTGTTCGTCTTCCTTCAGCCAGTCCTTGAGCAGACTGATGCCATCCTCGTCCGGCATCCAGATATCCAGCAGGATGAGATCCGGGTTGTGTTCCAGTCGCAAACGCCGAGCCGTCTCTGCATTTTCGGCCACGGCCACGGCATAGTTTTCATCCTCCAGGATGTCTTGCAGCAGTTGGCGGATATCCGGCTCGTCATCCACGACCAGGATGTTTTTTTTGGGTATGCTCATGTCGGGTTTGTGCTCGAAGATGGTGCGAAGGGTAGCAGGATGATGAAGCGCGCGCCATGGGCGTAGGTGGTATCCAGCCGGATGCTGCCGCCCAGTTCTTCCAGAATGCGCCTGACGATGGCCAGGCCCAGACCGGTCCCTTTGACCTTGCTGGTGACATAAGGCTCGAAGATGCGATCAACCTGATCGGCAGGGATTCCAGGGCCATTATCGCTGATGCGGAGTTCCATGGCCGGCGGGTCCAGATGGTCGGCTCGATGGGTCGATATCAGAATATGTCCCGCCTGGCCGGGCGCCATGGCTTCTTGGGCGTTCTTCACCAGATTATGCGCCACTTGTCGCAGCTTTACCGGATCACCCAGCACGCAAGGCAGGTCCGGCGCCAGGTCAAGTTCAAATTCCAGGCCCGAGGGCGGTGGGTACAGGGCCACCACTTCCTCGATGAGGGTGTTCAGCGCCAAGGGCCGTGTCTGGGTGATCGTCGGGCGGGCGTATTCGCTGAACGCATTGACCATGGTTTTCATGGCCTCGACCTGCTGCACGATGGTGCGCGTGGATTTTTCCAGGATCTCCCGGTCGCCGCCTTCCAGCGTCTTGGCGAGTTTGTGCCTTAACCGTTCGGCCGAGAGCTGGATGGGCGTCAGCGGGTTCTTGATTTCATGGGCCAGACGCCGCGCCACCTCGCCCCAGGCGTTGCTGCGCTGGGCCTGAATCAAGGTGGTGACATCATCGATGACCAGCACTACCCCCATCTGCTCGTCCGCCGGCCCCCACAAAGGAGTGCCGCGACAGAACAGTTCCTGTCGAGCGCTGGGCCCCTGAAAGGTGACTTCTTCCCGCCAGGTCTTGGCCGATCCCTGCATGTGCGGTTCGAGTTTTTCCATCAGTGGCGCGAGGTGAGGATAGGCGCCAGTCAGGACGGCCAAAGGCCAACCGATGTATTGGCCGAATTCGGCGTGCAGGATGGTATTGGCCGCCTGATTGGCGGTCAGCACCGTGAGTTCGCGATCGAGACTCAGGACAGCCGAGGAGAGGTTGGCCAGCACGGTTTCCAGATAGGCGTGCTGGTGTTCCACCTCACGCTTCGAGCGCTGCGCCTCATCACGCGCCTGGGCAATCTTGTCGGTCATGGTGTTGAACGATTGCACCAGGAAGCCGAGATCGCCGCGATCCTTGACCGGCAGCCGCTGTTCGTAATCACCCTCGGCAATGGCGCGGGTGCCGATGGCGAGCAAGCGGACCGGCTCGACGATGCGCCGAATACTGAGGAATGCGGCCCAGATGGCGGCCAGCAGGCTTAGCAGCAGGACCAGGGAGAGGGTTAGCGTAAACGTGATTTTCAACGAGTTTCTCAGGAAACTCAATTCCTTGTAGTGCAGATAGGCCGATTCCACGGTATCGGTCAGGCGGGCCAGACGCTGGGGGATCGGGTAAATCGCTTGCAGGAAAATGGCGTCTTCGCCGATGAGCGACACCACGGCCCTCACCTGCATGCTTTCATGGGCGGTGGTTTCCAGTCCCACATAGGGTTTTCCCTGCCGCACCTGGACTATGATGCCGATTTCCGGGAGGTCGGGAATGATGGAATCGGTCTGGTGGCTGCTGAAGGCGATGATCTGACCCTGCCGGGTAAACAGCGTCATGACCGCATCTTCCGTTTCATTGAGTTCACCCAGGCGTACGCCTTGCAAGGAAATCGGCGTGGTGGTGAGTTGTTCCGCCATGTGCTCGGTCTGTTTCAGGAGATTCCGCATGCGCTCATCGAGGGCGGTTTGTCCCAACTGCAGGGCATCTTCCATGGCCCGGTCGATCTTGACATCGAACCAGCTATCAATGCTGCGGTCGAGGAACTGCATCGAGTAATAGAACACGATGGAGGCCGGCGCCAGCGTCAAGAGGCTGAACAGGAAAATCATCCGAGTGGTCAGATGAGAACCCGCCACGCTGCGCCGCAACTGTCGGATCAGCCAGTACAGATTGGCGCCGACCAGGCTGAGCAACAGCAGCGAGGCCAGGCCATTGATCAGCACCAGCACTGAATACATTTCGCCCAGGCGTGAGGCATCCTGCGTGGCCGAACTCATCAGGTGCAGGGAACCGAGGATCGCCAGGAACAGCGCGATGATCGAAACGGTCAGGGGGGGTTTCAGGGATCCAGGCGCCATTCGAGGGGGGGGGTGGCCAAGCGCCAGTCGGGTGAAACATAGGCCTCCGCGCGCAGGGGGAGCGGGAGGGATTCGATGTCCAGATGGAGTCGCAGACGCGCCCGGTAGTTCTGGTCAGGTTCCAGTCTTTCGGTACCGTGGATGGTCCAGCCACGAATGCGGCTCAAGGTGTCCATGACTGCCGCGAGGCTGGTGAAACTTTGCACCGCGCCGCTGTCCAGATCCGCGATCTGGAACGACTTTGCCAGTGGATGATAGCGCAACTGGATTCGGCGCTGTTCGCGCAGGATGGTTTCATCCAGCCAATAAGGGCGCTCCCGGCGAACCGTCAGTTCCAGATCAAGCGTCAAGGGGATGCCCTGGTTCAGGGCGGCAATGGCAGTGGGGTTGAAACGGTAGTCGACATCGGCGTTGAGGACGGTAAGTTCCCCACGCCGGAGCAGTTGCGTCTGCCGTATGTAGATGCCGTAATCCTCGGCCCAGCAAATGGCAGCCATCAGGGTCAGCAATGAGGTCCACCAACACCAGCGGTTGGTCATGCCGATTTTTCCAGACGGGCATAGTAGAAACCATCAAAACCTTCCTCACCCGTCAGAATTTGCCGCCCATGCCGGACCGGATGTCCCCAGTCGGCCTCGATCAGGCTTTCGTGGGCGTCCGCATGGTTCGTAACAAATTGGCGTATGGCGGCCTCGTTTTCAGCACGGAGTACGGAGCAGGTCGCATAAAGGAGACTTCCCCCGGGAGTGAGCAGGGTCCAGGCCGCATCCAGGATGCGTTGCTGATTCAGTGCCAGTTGGGGAATATCGCTCGGCTGCCGGAGCAACTTGATATCCGGGTGTCGACGTATGACCCCGGTGCCGGAGCAGGGTGCGTCGACGAGAATGCGATCGAAAGGTCGCCCGTCCCACCAATCCCGAGTTTGCGTCGCATCGCCAGCAAGCAGCGTCGCATCAAGGCCGAGTCGGTCGAGATTCTCGCGGACCCGCCGCAGTCTTTCGGCGGAGATATCGACCGCCACCAGTTCGCCGAGATCGGGGCAGGTTTCGAGTATATGGGCCGTCTTACCGCCGGGTGCGGCACACAGGTCCAGGACGCGCTGGCCCGGTTGCAGATCCATCAGATCCGCCGCGAGCTGCGCGGCGGCATCCTGTACGGAAACCTCGCCCGCGCCAAAGCCCGGTATGGCTTCGACGGACAAGGCCTGTTCCAGGGTCAAGGCACCCGGGCATAGCGTCGAAGCAGCAGCCTGGATGTTCGCATGCTTCAGACGCTCCAGATATTCCTCGGGGGTCTGTTTGCGACGGTTCACGCGCAAGGTCAGGGGAGGGGGCTCGTTATTGTGTTCGAGCAGGGTCCGGTATTGGTCTGGCCAATCGAGCCGTAATTGTTTAGTCAGCCAGTCCGGGTGGGCGAGGGCGGCGGCTACATTCTTGTCACACTGGCTTTCCAGTCTGCCCTGTTCCCGCTGGTAGGTGCGCAGAACACCATTGAGCAGTGGTTTGGCCCAGGTGCGTGATCCGGCCGCCGCGACGGTCTCGCCGACCGCGGCATGTGCCTTTACCCGCATGTAACGCAACTGGTAAAGGCCGATCAGGGCCAACAAGTGGATACGCTCGTCCTTGATGGGTTTGCGGGTCAGCAGGGCCAGGAGATGTTCCAGTCGCCAGAACCAGCGTAACACCCCGTAGCATAGCGCTTGGACAAAAGCGCGATCATTGGCTCCCGGCAAGCCCGGCAGTGAGAGCTCGAGTGCCGAGTTCAGGGATTTGCCGTGGTGGACGACTTGAACCAATATTTCCGCCGCAAGGGCACGGGTACTCAAGACAATGAACCGAGTCGGATACCCGGTTCGGAATGGGCGTTCAGGAAGTCCCTGGCGGTGATTCGTTTGCCGCCGGGTAGTTGTAGCTCCAGCAGACGGAGGATGCCATGACCTGTCGCCACGTCCAGCGCCTCCTTGCCATCGAGTACCCTGCCTGGCTCCAGGGTAGTGGTTTGATCCAGAGCCTCCGCCCGCCAGACACGCAGGCTCCGACCTTGATAACAAGTCTCGGCGACCGGCCAGGGGTTGAAGGCCTGCACCTGTCTTTCGAGCTCGATGGCGGGACGGTTCCAGTCGATGCTGGCTTCGGCCTTGTCGATTTTGGCGGCATAGGTCACCTGGCTTTCATCCTGGGTTGCAGGCTGAATGATGCCGCTTTCGAGATCCGGAAGCGTTGCCATCAAAGCTTCGGCGCCTAGCACAGCCAAACGATCATGTACTTCTCCCGACGTTTCCCCACGTCGGATGGGACAGCTTTTTTTCAACAGCATCGGGCCAGCGTCGAGCCGAGGTTCGATGAACATGATGGTGACACCTGTTTCCGTATCGCCGGCCAATACCGCGCGCTGGATGGGGGCGGCCCCACGCCAGCGTGGCAACAGCGATGCATGGATGTTGATGATGCCGCGGGGCGGGATGTCGATGACGGCCTTGGGCAACAGCAAGCCATAGGCTACGACGATCATCAGTTCCGGTTGCAGGGCGCGAAGTTCCGCCTGAGCCTCGGCCGTTTTCAGGGATTCGGGTTGGAAAACAGGGACGTCGGCTTGCTGCGCCAGTTGCTTCACGGGGCTGGCCATGAATTTACGTCCACGACCCGCCGGCCGATCGGGTTGCGTGTAGACGGCGCAAAGCTCATGACCGCTGGCCAGGAGTGCCTTGAACGGTGGGATGGCGAACTCGGGTGTGCCAGCAAAGACGATTCTCACGCGGCGCCCCGCACCCTGGAATTATCGGCTCCCGACTCGCGTTGCCGCTGTTCCTTCTTGACTTTCTTGCGGGCGAGTTGCCGTTTCAGTGGGGATAGGTAGTCCACAAAAAGTTTGCCCTCAAGGTGATCGATTTCATGCTGGATGCAGACGGCCAGAATACCCTCCGCATCCATTTCGAAGCTGTCCCCATCGCGATTCAGCGCCTTCACGCGGATCTTTTCAGCACGCTTCACCTTTTCGAACACGCCAGGTACGGAAAGACAGCCTTCGTCCGACTCTTCCTGACCTTCCTTGGTGAGGATTTCCGGGTTGATGAGGGCCAACGGCGCATTTTTCTCTTCCGAAATGTCGAGCACGATGATGCGTTTCTGTATATTCACCTGGTTGGCGGCCAGTCCAATGCCGGGGGCGGCATACATGGTTTCCAGCATGTCATCGATGAGTTGCCGTGTTGAGTGATCGACGACTGCGACCGGGCTGGCCTTCTTCCGCAGCCGTTCATCAGGGAATTCGAGTATGGTGAGTAGTGCCATGAGGTGCAGCGTCTTGATTCGAAAAATGCCAACGATTCTAGCGAATTGCCAAGGGACTTTGAATGCGCGATTCGTTGTCGGTTCAGTATGCCGGATCCTGGGGGTAGCGAGGACGTGTCCCTGCGCTCTCCAGCAGAGAATGCGGCGATACGCTTCCGGTTTTATTCTGGGGCTCATGCTAATGGGTTTCAATGGCTTGCTGGGTATCGATCCGGTTCGGGCAGTGGAGTGGAATCAGGAGCCTCCCGAGGCATACCGGGTGGTTGAGGGCGATACCCTATGGAGTATTGCCGGGCGATTTCTCAAGCGCCCTTGGGAATGGCCCGAGGTATGGCGGGGTAATTCACAAATTGGTGACCCCGACCGCATCTACCCCGGGGATGTCATTATTCTGGACAGACGCTTTGGCGCGCCGGTGCTCAGGCTTCAAGATGCGGCCGAGGTCAGGCTGAGTCCGCGCATCCGGGTGACCCCGCTGGCAGAGCCGGTACCCGTCATCCCGCTCAAGACGATCGGTCCCTTCCTGACCCGGCCCCAAGTGATCGAAGCCGAGGCACTGGAACTGCTCCCATACGTCGTGGAATTGGCGGAGGAGCATGTCATGGGCGGCCCCGGGGATAGGCTTTTTGTCAGGTCCATTCTGGCGCAGAATCCCAGGAACTACTCGATCATTCGTCCGGGTCGCGAGTACGTCGATCCGGAAACCCGCGCCGTGTTGGGTCGCGAGGCGGTCTATATCGGCGAGGGATATCTCGAATCCACGGGTGATCCGTCCTCGGTGCTCATGATTCGCGCGGAAAAGGAGGTGCGCGCCGGCGATCGGCTGATACCCACCCCGCGAATCGTGCTTGAGTCAGACTTCAAGCCCCGCGTGGGGCGCAAGGGACTGAAGGGGAAGATCATCAGCGTGCTCGATGGTGTCACCCAGATCGGGCAGTATTCCGTGGTTGCCTTGAATAGAGGCCATCTGGAGGGGGTTGAGGCCGGGCATGTCTTCGAAATTTGGCAAAAGGGTCCCGAAATTCGCGATACCGTCATTTCCCGTTCCGGCGACAGCCTCATTGGTCCCGAGCAGCGTGCGGGATTATTGATGGTGTTCCTTGTTTATAATCGGGTCAGCTTCGCTCTGGTCATGAGTGCGGAACGCTTCATTCACGTTCAGGACAGTGTACGTACCCCATGAGCCGAACGCCATTATCCACCGATGATGAACTACTTCGTGATTGTCTGGCGCTATGCCGGGCGCCATTGATCGGCAGTCTGCGCTATCGGCGCCTGATCGAGCGATTTGGTTCGCCGAGCGGTGTCTTTCAGGCGGGGCGAACTGCCTGGGAGGGGCTGGGTCTTCCTGCTCAAACCCTGGAGTATCTTGCCCGGCCTGATTGGAAAACGGTCGAGGCGGACTTGATCTGGCTGAGGGAGGGCGGGTCGGCTCATGCGTGCCTCACTTGGGATCATGCCGCCTATCCAGAGCGTTTACGGCAGATTCCGGACCCGCCGCCAGTCTTGTTCGTCAAGGGAAATACGGCGGCTCTTGCCATGCCACAGATCGCCATGGTCGGCAGTCGCTCGCCGACGCCTGGAGGGCAGCGAATTGCCAGGGAGTTCGCACGTGGGCTTGCCGCCAGCGGCCTGGTCATCGTCAGCGGGTTGGCCGTTGGCATCGACGCCGCCAGTCATGAAGGCACCCTGGAGGCGGGGGGCGTGACCATCGCCGTTGCGGGCACCGGACTGGATCGCGTGTATCCTCGACATCACGCAGCCCTAGCCGATCGCCTGCTGGAGGCCGGTGGCGCGTTGGTTTCGGAGTATCCTCCCGGCACTGGACCATTGGCCGCCAACTTCCCGCGCCGAAACCGCATCATTAGCGGCCTGGCTTTGGGTACTGTGGTGGTTGAGGCGGCATTACGCTCGGGTTCACTGATCACGGCACGGATGGCCCTGGAGCAAAATAGAGATGTCTTTGCCGTACCCGGTTCGATATACAGCCCTCAGTCGCAAGGGTGCAATCGGCTGATTCAGGAGGGAGCCAAATTGGTGCAGGGGCCGGTCGATATTCTGGAAGAATATCCGCAATGGGTCATGAGTAGAGCCCAGGAATTGACGTTTCCGACGGGTCCTCGCTCGTCCGAACCTGAAAGCGGACTCCTGAAATTTATTGCTTATGAACCAACGACTGTGGATACTCTTGTAGCAGCAACCGGACTTTCGGCTGATACTATTGGCGCCCAACTGCTGGATTTGGAGTTGTGCGGAAGGGTAGCCTCCGTTCCCGGCGGCGGTTTTATGCGTGTACGATGAGTACACGAACAATCCAACACGAGTGCTTGATGAAAGAAAACGTTTTCGACGTTCTGATCTATCTGTTCGAAAAATTTCTGGATGGCGATGCCGACCATCAACCCGATGCTGAAGAAGTACAGACCGATCTGCTTGAAGCGGGTTTTCCCCAGGCGGAAATTGCCAAGGCGCTTGATTGGCTGGATACACTGACCGAACAGCAGCCCATCAGTCCCGTATCGACTCCCGCTTTTAGAATTTTTTCCAGTGAAGAATGCGCCAGGCTTGACAGCGAAAGTCGGGGTTTGCTTATGTTTCTCGAACAGTGTGGCATCCTGACCCCGGCGAGTCGGGAACTGGTGATAGATCGGGTCATGGCCATCGATGAGCAGCATCTCACCCTGGAGAACCTCAAGTGGATGGTGCTGATGGTTTTATTCAGCCAACCCGACGAGGAACTGGCATTCGCGAGAATGGAACATCTGGTATACGGCAGTCTGCCCGCGTACCTCCACTAACCTAAAGGCAAACCCCGAGCCAAGGGTCCGGCCAGAGCGGGCTCCTGAACTGTGTAGCCAATACCACCGTATGAGTGATTGAATTCGATGAGCCGCAACCTCGTCATAGTTGAGTCTCCCGCCAAGGCCAAGACCATCGAAAAGTATTTGGGCAAGGATTACCAGGTCTATGCCTCTTACGGCCATGTTCGAGACCTGGTGCCCAAGGAAGGCGCGGTCAACCCGGATGATGATTTCGCCATGCGCTATGAGTTGATCGAGCGCAATGAAAAGCATGTTCAAACCATCGCCAAGGCCGCCAAACAGGCCGACGCGCTATTTCTGGCGACCGACCCTGATCGCGAGGGGGAAGCCATTTCCTGGCACATTTACGAAATTCTCCGGCAGCGCAATTTGCTGAATGACAAGCCTGTGCATCGTGTGGTGTTTCATGAAATCACCAAGCGGGCGGTGACCGAAGCGATTGAGCATCCCAAGGATCTCTCTACGGATCTGATCAACGCCCAGCAGGCCAGGCGCGCACTGGATTACTTGGTCGGCTTCAAATTATCGCCTCTCCTGTGGAAAAAAATTCGACGGGGACTCTCGGCGGGACGGGTGCAAAGCCCGGCGTTGCGGATGATCGTCGAGCGCGAATTGGAAATAGAACAATTCGTCACTCGCGAATACTGGACCATTGAGGCTGATGCCGCGGCGGACGAACAGGGTTTCAAGGCGCGCCTGACCCATTGGAGCGGACAAAAGCTGGAGCAATTCAGCATCACGACCGAAGTTGAAGCCGAGCGGGCAAAAACCGAGCTACTGGCGGCGGCGGGCGGTCGGCTGATCGTCACCAAGGTGGAAGAAAAGGAACGCAAGCGCAATCCGGCGGCGCCCTTCACGACGTCCACGCTCCAGCAGGAGGCCTCCCGCAAGCTGGGGTTTACCACTCGGCGGACCATGACGGTCGCCCAGCAACTCTATGAGGGTATCGACCTGGGCGGAGAAACGGTCGGTCTCATCACCTACATGCGTACCGACTCGGTCACGCTGGCCGCCGAAGCGGTCAACGAATTGCGCGAGTTGATTGCTGCTCGCTATGGCGCCGATAATGTTCCTACCAAGCCCCCTCAATACAAAACCAAAAGCAAAAACGCCCAGGAAGCCCATGAGGCGGTAAGGCCAACTTCTGCTTTCAAGGTGCCGGAGCAGGTCAAGTCCCATCTCAGTCCCGACCAGTTCAAGCTCTATTCATTAATCTGGAAACGCGCCGTCGCTTCCCAGATGATCCATGCCACCATCAACACTGTCGCGGTCGACCTCGCTTGCGGGCAAGCTGGGGAGGGTGTATTTCGGGCGAATGGCTCCACCGTGATTCATCCGGGATTCATGAGCGTGTATCTGGAGGGCAAGGATGATGGGCCCGCCGAGGAAGAAGACGGTTATCTGCCTAAAATGGTCGCCGGGCAGGCGGTGAAACTGATCGAGATTTTACCGGCGCAACATTTTACCGAGCCGCCTCCCCGCTATACCGAGGCCAGCCTGGTCAAGGCGCTGGAGGAATATGGCATCGGCCGGCCGTCAACCTATGCCTCGATCATCTCCACGCTCCAGCAACGGAAATACGCGGAACTGGAGAGCAAACGCTTTCACCCGACCGATGTAGGGCGTATCGTCAACAAGTTTTTGACCGATCACTTCACCCAATATGTCGACTATAACTTCACCGCTCATTTGGAAGATGATCTGGATGCGGTGTCCCGTGGTGAAAAAAATTGGATTCCCTTGATGCGTGAATTTTGGGGGCCTTTCTCCACACTCATCGAAGACAAGGACGAAAGTCTCAAACGTGCCGATGTGACACATGAGGAGATGGACGAGGCGTGTCCGGAATGCGGCAGCAAGCTATCAATACGCTTGGGTCGCAATGGACGATTTGTCGGCTGCACCAACTACCCGACCTGCAAATATACGCGCAACCTCAAGGATGACGGCCCTGCCGCTCCACCGGAAATCGCGGAGGGGCGATTCTGTCCAAAATGTGATTCCCCGCTGATCATCAAGGCGGGTCGATATGGAAAGTTCCTGGGATGTAGTGCTTATCCAACCTGCAAACATATCGAGCCACTGGAAAAGCCCGAGGATACCGGGGTGGAGTGTCCGGAATGTCACAAGGGTACGCTGATAAAACGCAAGTCTCGTTTTGGCAAGCTGTTCTATTCCTGTTCCACCTATCCTGTCTGCTCTTATGCGGTGTGGAATCCACCCTTGAACGAGACTTGCCCGAATTGTGCCTGGCCTGTGTTGACCCTTAAAGTGACAAAGCGCAGGGGTGCGGAGAAAGTCTGCCCCCGTAAGGAGTGTGGATATGCCACACCCTATGAAGGTGAACTGCCGGCTGGTATGGCTTGAGTGAGTTGGAAGGCGAGTGGGAAAACCTTGCTTACCCCTGAGTCAGTATTCAACCTTGACATGAACGGTACCCATACCTAGGATTCGCGGCACCAAATGGCTCCTCAACTCCAGGAGCATGAATCATAACAACTCACTCAAATTTCATGACTTCCACTGCATCCCCTCAACCATCCAACGTCATCGCCAGCATCCGAGGCCTGGTCGAGGAGGAAACTGCGGCCGTAGACCGGCTGATTCTGCGAGAACTGCAATCCGATGTGGTTCTGATCAACCAGATCGGACATTACATAGTCAACAGCGGTGGCAAGCGTTTGCGCCCCATGTTGCTTTTGCTTGCCGCCAAAGCGCTAAACTGTAACGATCCACACGTCATAACCTTGGCGGCGGTGATAGAATTCATCCATACGGCTACGTTACTGCATGACGATGTCGTCGATGAGTCCACGTTGCGACGCGGACGGGATACCGCCAACGCACTCTGGGGCAATTCCGCCAGTGTTCTGGTGGGCGATTATCTCTATTCGCGCTCCTTCGAACTGATGGTAAGCGTTCAGAATCTGCGCATCATGGAAGTGTTGTCGCACACGACTACCGCCATAGCCGAGGGTGAAGTACTGCAATTGTTGAATTGCAATAATCCGGCAACGACTGAACAGAAGTATCTTGATGTCATTGCGCGCAAGACTGCCATTTTGTTTAGCGCGGCGGTACAGTTGTCGGCCATATTGGCGGGGGTTTCTGAACCGGTAGAATCAGCCTTGAAGGCCTATGGCCTTCACTTGGGTATCGCCTTTCAATTGATCGACGATGCCCTGGATTATCGGGCCACGCCGGAGGAGTTGGGTAAGAACCTCGGTGATGATCTGGCGGACGGAAAACCCACCTTACCATTGATTTATGCTTTGGAAAAGTCTAATGCAAAGCAGGCGGACATCCTGCGTCGGGCGATTGAACAGGGTGACAGGGAGGCCTTTCTGGAGGTACTCGACATTGTCACTTCCACTGATGCGATCAGTTATACCTCGTGTCGCGCCGTGGAGGAGGCCAACAGGGCCATAGAAGCGTTGTCGGTCCTTCCAGAGTCAAGCTACAAGGATGCGCTGGATAACCTGGCGAAGTTTTCGGTGGAACGGAGCTACTGAATGGTATGGACAACCGAGTTGAAAGCACTCACTCATTGCGACCTCTCCCAGCGGGAGGGGAGTGGAGTGAGGGGGGCAAGATGACATTATCCCTCCCGCGATACCGATTGGCATGTTCATGCTCAAGAATATTGTCTGATGATGAAGTTTATAACAGTCTTATCTGAACGAAGCGGCGCACGACGCAACATGGCTGCATTGCAATCATCACCTAGATAGAACAAGTAGTATGAGTTGGCTGACACGGCTGAAAGAAAGGTTCAACAAATCACAGGAAGAACCCGCCTCGGTTGAGGCAGTGGACTCGGAACATGAATCGTCACCCTTCGCCGCTCTAATCGAACCACCAGAAGAAGCAGCACCCGACTTCAATGCTAACGTCAAGGATGTATTTGTCATCACCGATGCCGCTCCGAGCGAACCGGATACCCTTGGCATCATCAATCCGGGCGCCATGGAAATCAGGGTCAGGGATGCGGCATCGGGTGAATTCAATACACTCTATCGGTGGCAAGGTCCGGCGATTGAGGAGTATATTCCAATATGGGGTGACTGGGCTGGCGCCGGGGTAACGTCCTTAGGTTTATATCATCCCGGGAGCGGATACTTCAATTTGTTTTCCGGACTGGATTGCAGCAATTTACTGTACAGACTGACCCTGGATAAAAAAGGATATGAGTGGCGACCGATAGCCGGCGATTGGGATGGGGATGGAAGCGATGGGATTGGGTTATACCATATTGAAGAAGGGTCCTTTCTATTTTGCAATCAATTGGATAATGCCCTTGCAGTAGTGGAAACCCGCTTCAAGAATGAAAACCACCGCGGCGGGGACGTCGCGATTTCAGGCGACTGGAATGGCGATGGGCTGGATGAAGTGGGTGTTTACAATGCCATCCACGGCGAATTCACACTGTTTGAAAGTTTGGAAGCTGGATGCAAATTCTCGGTTTACCCGGCTCACAACGTGAAACAGGAATGGAGTCCACTGTCTGGAGATTGGCGAGGAATCGGTTTTGACAGCATCGGCCTTTATGATAACGAAGGCGGTGTATTTTACCTGCTAAACGCGGCAGATGATCAAGATCCTGAAATTATACTTCCCGTCAATAAAGCGAATGGCAACTGGAGCCCATTGTCACTTAAAGGATTCACTGCACCCGCCACAGCGAACGAATCTCAAGCATTGCCGGCTGAACCTGTGGATGCTCGAGAGGAGGCTTCACTGGTAGAGAAGATCAATGGCCTAATTAAAGCCAAAAACTACATGGAAGCGCTGAATGAGGTCGACGAAGCCTTGCAGGTAAACCAAACCTCAGGACAATTATTGTTCATCAGGGGCAAGCTGGCATCCAGGCTTAAGCGATATGATTTGGCGGAAATATCCTTTCAAGATGCCTTAGCGAAAAATGCTGATAATATCGAAGCCCTGATCGAATTAGGCGGTTTGGGAGAGGCGCAAAGCAAGTGGGATAAAGCCCTCCTGTATTGGGATCTTTGTATCCCTAAAGCAAAGCAGCGTAAGCAGAAATTTGATTTGCTAACAGCAAAAGGGGATGCCTTGTGCAAGTTGGGGGCTTATGACAAGGCAGAGAAAGTTTTTCAGGTATTGATAAAGAATTTCTCGGGACAATTTCAGGGTTGGTTTGGGTTGGCCCATATCGCAAGACTCAAGGGCGATTGGCACTCGGCTAAAACAGGTTTACAAGATTGTGTAAAGCGATTCCCAAACTACCGTCTGAAAACCAACTGGATGCTACAGATAGCGGAATGTATGCTCGAACTAGACGAATTTGAAGAGGCGTGTGCTATCTATTCAGGCATCCCAGGCAATCATCCGGGGTATATAAAAGCGCTAAAGGCATTAGCTGACAGAGCGATGGAATCGAAACAGTGGGATCGAGCCATCGAATATTACAATAAATGCTCTTCCCTGTTACCGATAAACCACAACAAAGTGCTTCAATGGCGTCTTAACATTGGTGAACTGATGATCAAGTCGGGGCGTCATGACGAAGCAGAGGTACTTTTCCAGGAATTGTTAAAGATTTTCCCCAGCAATGCTCGTGTGAAGAAAGGCTGTGAAACTATACAAGCTTTAAAGCACTACTCATGATTTTGGTTGATAAGAACCCGAGTTAAAGGATATCGATAAAGTGCGGGGGATATCCAACTAACATGGCAGACAGTTTGTTGGCTTATCACGAAGAAATGGAGAGGTTTCTCTTGATGATCATCTACCCTCTATTTCTTGTCCTCAGAATGGATTTGTACACCCTATCTTTGAATAGAATCACCGAAGTCCGTTGCGTTTGTGGGAATCCAGATCTGGCAGTTAAGCTATGCTAAGCACTTTGGCATGAATTATCAGCATATATGATACTTATGGCTCCAAATGGTAGAGAGAGATTAGTCTATGTGTCTTTTATGATGCTACTTACAAGTGCAAACTACGGTGTCATTAAACAAGATTAAAACCATGTTAGAAAATGCAGTCACTCTGGAGATGTTCACACACTACGAGCATTTGCTCGCTAATAGACCTGATTTTGATGGTATAAAAGAGCCAATGTCTTTTTTTATCCCAAGGTTTGATGCTTTTGTTTCATTGAAAGAGCATGTAAATGGACGGGACCCGAAAAAGATGATTTTATCTAAATATGTTTCTGGAGATCTGCTTAACTATTTAAGAAAGCTTCGACAATTCGGTTTTCTTGGAAATTATGGTGGTGCTGTTGATCTGGTTAAATATGTGCTCAGATTCAACGCATCGGATGTCAATCTGGTGTGGATACCCAAAAACTCCTGTACGTATTTGAAAATGCATTTTTTGCAGTTTGAAGGAGATGAATCACGTCAAAATATAAAAAAAAACCAATTTCACGAGTCTTGTCAAACTTTATTCGGCATATCTTATAATGAACTATCTGAAATTAAGAGTGAGGCCTTGGCAATAGTTCGCCATCCAGTAGAACGCTTTGTTAGTTGTTATTTGGATAAGTTTGTAAAGCCTGTATTGACAAACAAACCCTTCGAAGATTTTGTACGCAACCATATCAAGCTGGCCCAAAACCTTATTCGTTTGCCTAACATTGATATACGAAGATCTTTGACTTTTTCCGAGTTTTTATACTACGTATCGAAACAGCCTCAATGGAGTTATGACGCACATTGGAGGCCACAGGTTCAATTCTTGAGGCACATCCCGAACCTTAAGATAATGACTATTGACGGATTTAATAGTTTGTACGTGAATCCTAATGTATCTAATAATATAAATGCAAACGTCTCGTTCGGGAGAAGATTTTCTTTGGGAGATGAGCTATCTGGAGAGTATTCAGACTTATTGCCAAGTGAAATTGGAATGATTCGCGTAGATTTGTATAATCAGTTCGTGTCAAAGTATCATTACTTGATTTTATCAGATATATACTTGGAAGATATCGATTTGTATGAAGATGTTGTTAAGGCTTAAGTGCTGCATATAACAGCTTCAATAAGCTTGGCACTAGGCCTATCGGAGGTTAGTCTAATTGCTTTATGATTTATCCCGTGGTCTGCTCCAAGCCACGGATGGCGCGGACTGCGAAGGCCCGTTAGATGTGGTATCAATCAATTAAACTCACATCCCATTCGTCGGGCGTATTAATATAACTATCTGTACATTTTATTATGCTTGATAATCTATTTTTGTGCGTGGGAGCCCAGAAGTCAGGAACTTCTTGGCTGCACAGACAACTAGAGGGACATCCAGATTTGAGTTTCTCGAACATAAAGGAGGTTCATTATTTTGATACCATCCATATTGGTAGCCCGAATCTAGCGCAGAGGCATGCGGTTGAACTTGCTAAGATACTCAAAAACGATAAAAAGGCGTTTGTCAACTTTATAGTAAATGGATCACGTGGGTTAAAAACTGATTCGAGAATAAGAAAACTCGTATCACCTGTTGATGATCAGTGGTATTTTGAGCTGTATAAAGATAACGCTAAAAAATATGCAGCAGACTTCACTCCAGAATATGCACTAATTGGTGGAGAGGGATTTCGACATGTAAGAAGAATAGCTCACAAAGTTAAAATTGTATTCATAATGCGGGATCCTGTAGAAAGAGCTAAGTCTGCTATAAGGTATTTTTATAAACGCCAAGGTATCAAGATAAGCGCTGTTCCAAAAGAAAAAATAACCGAAAGAGCAGAAAACCCAAGATTGCTAAGTCACTCATCGTATCACAATACAGTACGTGTACTAGACGAAGTCTTCAGTTCAGAGAATGTGCTGTACCTATTTTATGAAGATATGATGATGGACAAGCAAGGGCATATCGATAAGGTTTGTGATTTTCTAGGTGTTAACAGAACTCAGGTGTCTGTCGAGGATCTCGAACGACGGGTTAATGCAACGGAAGAGTTTGCTTTTGATCCATCCCTAGATGCTCTTTTGTTAAAACAATTATCCTTTGTCTATGACGAAATGATGAATAGATTCCAGTACCTTCCGAAGTCGTGGGGAAGCCGTCAATAGTGTGTTGAGATTAATTGATTGATAATGGTTTTGATGGAGGCTTCACCCCCCCCGACTACATATGTTACGAAATATGGGTTGCGAACTGGATTTGTGCAAGTATTGCAAGAGCTCTGATCTTGTACGCTACGGCACACAAAGCGAACGCTCATGTTTCCATTGTAAAACCTGCAATACACTTTGTAAGATCGACTATTTCTACCCCGCTTATGAAACGGTGTTCAAAGAACGGTTTCTCGACATGGCGCTGAACCGTACTCGCATTAGCGATACTTCGCGGGTCCTGAGCATTGGCAAAAGCACCGTCAACTCGACGCTGAAAGAAGTAGCCACGGAAGTGGTACCCGTGAATTTTCATGTCGGCTCCCGGGAACTCGCGTTTGAAATCAGGCAACTGATTGACCCAACTATTAATTTTCAGGCTGATGAGCTATGGAGTTATGTTGGCTGCAAGGCCCATGAGAAGTGGTTATGGTATGCGTCTGTTGCGGCGATCAGGGTTGTGTTGTCATTTGTTTTTGGGCCTCGCCAGGACACTGTTTTCTAAAAGCTCTAGGCTTATCTGAAAGGTTTCAATATCAAGACATTCTAGATGGACGCTTGGGGAAGCAAATCAAAATATATCCCTCGCAAGAGGGAGGTTATTAGCAAGCAAATCACTCAGAAAATCGAGAATAGAAACCGCATTGTGAGAAGCAGAATTATGCGTTTGGTGCGCGTGATAGTCTATTTTTGAAAGTTGGGGTTGTTCCACTGCACTACAATTGGCCTGATTAACAACAGATACTGCTTTCAAACTCCATAAATCAATTAAACGTATTTCCATCTATGGCTACAGTACCAAAATTATTAAAGCATCCCTATCACCAGCAGCCGGACAAAGCATTCTGGAAAAGGACCGTCGGTGAATATAATCCTTTAGATATAATCTCATGGTACACCAAAAAATTCACCATTTCAGATTTGCCGATTGCTACTGCGGGCAGTTGCTTTGCCCAACATATCGGGAAGCAGCTTAAACGTAAGGGTTTTAACTTTGTTGATGTTGAGCCGCCTCCGCCTATACTAAGAGAAGACGATTATCATGATTACGGCTATGGTATGTATTCGGCCCGATATGGAAACATATACAACTCAAGGCAATTGCTTCAATTATTGCAGCGGGCGGTGGGTCAGTTTGTCCCTAATGAAAAATTTTGGATTAAAGATGATGGGTATATTGACCCGTATCGCCCAACCATTGAACCTAATCCTTATATTAGCTTGACTGAGCTTGATAATCACAGAGATTACCATTTGCAATGTGTTAGAGCATTGTTTGAAAAAGCAGATGTATTTATATATACCTTGGGGCTAACAGAAGCTTGGGTCTCTATACATGATGGTGCGGTTTTTCCTGTGGCACCTGGTGTTAATGGTGGTATATATGATTCCGGTCAGTACCGTTTGCTGAATCTTACGTATGCGGCTGTCATCAATGACATGCAAGCATTTTTTAATCTCTCCAAGAGTATCAATAAGAAACTGCGCTTTATTCTAACAGTTTCTCCGGTCCCTTTAATGGCGACCGCTACTGCACAGCAAGTAGTGGTGGCTACAATGTACTCTAAATCCGTTCTGCGTGCTGCCGCTGGTTTCCTGGCCAGCAAACATAAGTTTGTCGATTATTTCCCTTCTTATCTTACGAGATCATTTCATCGCCGGTCATGCGAGGGCAGTTCTACAACCCAGATATGAGATCAGTGTCAACTTATGGAGTTGAACATGTGATGAAGCAGTTTTTTGCCGAGCATGAACCGCCGAAAAAACCAATGTACAAATACATAAGCACTGTTGGGCAAGAAAATGATGAAGATGATGTGCTTTGTGATGAGGAATTATTGGCTGCGTTCGGGGATTGATACATGAATATTTTTATTACTGGAGACTCGCATGCGGCAGCGTTAAAACACGGGATGGATATGCTAATAAATCAGAATGCTTGGCCATCGAACCATCAGGTTTACATCAAGCCATTTGGGCCTGGTGGTGGACTTAAGAAGCCATTTTTTACTGATAGCGGTTGTTGTGCAGAGATCACTAATGCAAGATATGCTAAGAGAATTAAAAGGCTACCTCTCGCAATTGACGAAGGCTGCTATGAATATTATGGAATTTCTGGATCGCTTTTTGGAGTTACCCTATGGCGCCTCCCTCAGCACTGGTCAAATCATGCTCCCCTTATATCCCAGGGAGGTAAAGCCCCGCTTTCAATAAGCTTGCTACGGCATGTAATTCTACAAAATGAGCGTTACGTTATTGAATTAATCAAGTTATTAACTCGTGAAGGTGTCAAGGTATTTGTTATTGAAGGGCCAAAGCCATTTAGGCATCATCCGGCTATTAATAAGCTGGGTGCTGATTTAATCATTACAGCGCTTTTTACTCCAAGAAGTTACTCAAAAAATCACAAAAATTCATAATTTGTTATTTAAAACCAATGACTTAGCACTTACAAAGATAATTTATTTAAGTAACTAATCGATCAAGAAAACGCTGTAATTTGGATAGTTTATATAGGTCGGTTATAAAAGAAAGGCTTACGGCACTGGAGATACCTGTAATTGCCGTTCCCAGTGACTGCTATGATGATGAAGGCTTCATGCTTGAAACTTTCAGGCATAAAGTCCCTTCGGATTTATGCCATGCCAATGAACAGTTTGGTGCATTAATGGTAAAGGAAATCATAACATTTGTTGACTCTCTTTGATTGTATCAAGCATAAGTCTTAGGGGATAATATCTCTACGATTAAGTTAAATGCTTGGATATAATTGACTTGCGTGGATATTGACAAAAACCCTCGCATGAAGTCTACTAGGTAAACATGCTGCTAATTCAAAATTCTTGCTCTATAAATTATACTCGATCTTATACGGAGTATATTTATATTTACTAGTTACACCTAAGGGAGGTGGATCTAATTGATTGATCATGGTACAAACAACGGCTCCACTCCATCGGTTACGAAATATGACTTATGAATTGATTTTATGTAAGTATTGCAAGAGTTCTGAGGAGGCCCCCTACGGCACACAAAGCGGTCGCTCACGTTTCCGTTGCAAAACCTGCCGTAGTCTTTTCAAGACTGACTATGTCTAACACGCCTATTGAACTGGTAGTCAAAGAGCAGATTGTCGACATGGCCCTGAACGGCAGTGGTATTCGCGATACTTCGCGGGTCTTGGGCATTGGCAAAAACACGGTACTCTCGACATTGAAAGAACAGGCCACTTCAGTGGTACCCGTAAATCCTTACGTCGGCTCCCGAGAGCTTGCCGTTGAGATCGGCCACTGAGTGATCCGACAGTTAATATTCATGCTGATGAACTCTGGAGCTACGTTGGCCGGAAGGCCTAAGTTTAAAACAGCGCTATGCTATCTGAAAGCTTTCAATATCAAGACGTTCTACACAGATGATTGGGGTTGCTATTCAAAATACATCCCTCACGAGCGGCATGTCATTGGTAAGCAAAACACTCAGAAAATCGAGAATAGAAACCTCAATCTGAGAGCTAGAGCTAAGCGCTTGGCGCGCAAGACCATCTGTTTTTCAAAGCTGGATCTGCTTCACGACACGGTCCTTGGCCTGTTTATACTCATATAACTATCAAATAAAACATTCCTAACCGGGTTCCTGTATAATAGACAGGCGGTTGAATAATTCATTTTTACGCCCCTATATTAGCTTATGATTCGCCTTGAATTCACGCCCGAAACGATTGAGGAACTCCTTCACGAGAAACAGTACCATCCGCATCCTCGTGTCCGCCAAAAAATGGAGGTTTTATACTACAAGTCTCAGGGCATGCCACATCAAGAAATCTGCAAATACAGTAATATCCGTGGGCGCGCCACCTTGGCACGCTATTTTCGTCAATATCAGGAAGGTGGCTTGGATCGACTTTGGCAATTGAACTTCAGGAAACCGGAAAGTCTGCTAGCCTTATATCGTAACGAAATTGAAGCGGCGATTGCCGAAAAGCCTCCGGCCACAATCAATGAGGCACGCCACCGTATTGCCGAAATCACGGGTCTAGAGCGGAGTCTGACGGCCGTGCATCGCTTTTTAAAAAAAAAGCTAAAACTGAATCGGCACAAAACGGGTCATGTCCCTTTTCAACAGGCCCAACCCGAGCACCAACAGGAACAGGAAAGGTTTAAAGAACAAGAGCTTGAACCGCGATTGGCGGAGATGATGGCCGGCCAGCGCGAGGTATTTTTTGTCGATGCCGCGCACTTTGTATGGGCCACGTTTCTGGGCTATTTATGGTGTTGGAGCCGCCTGTTTGTGTTAGCCCCATCGGGGCGGAAAAGGTTTAATGTGCTGGGCGCGATCCATGCCAAGACCCACCAATTAGTCACGGTAACCAATACGACCTATATCAACGCTGATAGTGTCTGCGCCTTACTGATCAAGATTTCAGACATCGGGTTCCAAGTGCCTATTACCTTAATCTTGGATAATGCCAGATATCAACATGCTCGGGTGGTTAAGGACTTAGCCAAACAACTGAATATTGAACTGCTCTTCTTACCCACCTACTCGCCGAATCTTAACCTGATTGAGCGACTATGGAAGTTTGTCAAGAAGGAATGTCTCAACGCCCAATATTATGACAATTTCGATGGGTTCATTGAAGCCATTCAAGCGTGTCTTGCAAAAGTAGGTTCTAATGACTATGAAACCAAGCTTAAAACACTGCTTACCCTTAATTTTCAAACCTTTAAGAATGTTTCACTTGTTCGTTGAGCAAGTATATCAACAGATACTGTTTTCAAACTCCATAAATGAATTAAACCAACCTCACTGAAAACCATGCTATGAATTTACAGTTGCCGGGATCAACGTATCCAAGTAAATTTTTGTTTTGCCTATCTAAACTACCTATCATGCGAAGTCAATCGCACTTATCGGTTGTGGTAGGGTTAATCAAAGCCTTGTGTTTTGCGTATCCAGATGCGCGTATATATATATTAGTGTGTAATCCAGAAGTAGTCAGATCTAACAATAAAGAAAAAAATATCATTATAAATAGGCGTGGATTACAAAAATATAGTGGTTATATCAAGAGGTTTAGCGATTACTTGAGAACTGCTTTGCTTGCCCATGAATATCATGCATTGACTCTCAGTTATAATTATGAAAATCTTGAAGCGCTGGTTTATGAAATAAATGTATTTAAGCCTGATATTACGTTTTTTTGGGGTGGTATACATAATTGTGAGAAACTTAAGCGAGTGATTTATGGTAATTATCCAGTTGTATTCTGCTTCTTTAATAATAAGAACAGGGTTAATCGCTTGGCTGATATTTATCTTGCTCGCGTGCGCGACCAAGTAATTTATGGACCTCATCAAGAATCCAAGGTTGCTTATCAACCATTTGCTGTCTATGTCCCGGATGATGGCTTTAATTATCCAATGGATCATATTGTACGTAAGGTAAATGATGTAATATTGATTACGGTCATCAGTCAAGATAGGCTTTTCCTAGCGCTTCAGGGATATCGCAAAGAGACTCTTGATTATTTCTTTTCCGCGTTTAATCGGAACGAAAATATACGATGGATTTTTGTTGTCGGCTCTAATGGCAGATCTAGTGATATAGCGAAAATTGATCCTCGTTTTGAATTCTTAATAAAAAACGGTCGGATTATGATACATGACGAATGGGAGCCACACTTGCGCGCCTTGTATCGGTTATGTGATTTGTACGTCCATTTGCCAGGTTTGACTGGAGGTGGAGGTGGGGTATCGATGGCTAGGGCAGAAGCTTTAGCGACGCTTTGTTTCAATGGTAGCGATGCGTGTAATGTGCAATGGCCAGGAGCAATCTATCACGATGAAAAGCATTTATTTGATGATATTGTAAAGCTTGCTGGAGATCGGATGGCAAGAATAAAACTAGGGATCAAAGTTAAGGAGTATGTATTAAGGTATCACAGCCTTGATGTGGTCTCCAATAAGCTGATTAAGAACTTACAGCAGGCTCTCAATAACTATGCTATGAGATCTTGTTTTTTTGGATGTGGGTTTAATTGATTTATTATTTATCCCTCGGCCTGCTCCAATACATGGATTGCGAGGCCTGCGAAAGTACAGGTAGGTATGATTTAAATCAATTAAGCCTACCTCCGTTTATTTGTGGTTAGAGTTGTTACAGCGCTTTTTACTCCAAGGAGTTACTCAAAAAAATCACAAAAATCATAAATTTATATTGAAAAACAATGGCTTAACACTTCGAAAGATGGTTTGTTAAGTAACTAATCGATCAAGAAAACGCTGTAGTATATCTTTATAGTAGGTTTAATAATGTTCAAAGATGCGCTTCACGTTGGCAAGCCAAATCTGGGAAGTAGAGATGATTTTATTTGTCTAGTGAATGACATCTTTGATCGAAGATGGTTTAGCAATAATGGTCCGTTGGTGCAACAGTTGGAGCAAAGTGTCGCCGACAGGCATAATGTCAAGCATTGCATCGCCATGTGTAATGGAACAGTTGCCTTGGAGATAGCTATTCGTGCTCTTGAGTTGACGGGGGAAGTAATCGTTCCCTCGTACACATTTATTGCAACTGCGCATGCTTTGAGTTGGCAGGGATTGACGCCTGTATTTGCCGACATTGATCCAGCCACACATAACCTTGATCCGCTATCGGTCAGGCGGATGATCACGCCACGAACATCGGGCATTATTGGTGTCCATCTCTGGGGACGCGCGGCGCCCGTCGATGAGTTGGCGCAGATTGCCCATGAGCATAATCTCAAACTCATGTTTGATGCCGCGCATGCTTTTGGTTGCTCCTATAAAAAAACCATGATCGGAAATTTTGGGGCATGCGAGGTATTGAGCTTTCATGCTACAAAATTCTTCAATACTTTTGAAGGTGGAGCAGTACTTACAAACGACGATGAACTCGCTGAAAAGATGCGGCTGATGCGAAATTTTGGTTTCTCGGGACTTGATAATGTGATTTACTCAGGGACAAATGGCAAAATGATCGAGATCGCGGCTGCCATGGGACTGGTAAATCTGGAAGCTATCAGCGAATTCATTGAGGTCAATCGAAACAATTATGCAGCCTATCGAATTGGTTTGGAGGACTTGCCTGGAATTACCATCCTGCCCTTTGATGCTGGCGAATCCAATAACTATCAATATGTAGTGATGGAGGTCGGTGAGGAGTGTCCAGTTAACCGGGATCAGATTATTGAAAGATTGCACGCTAATAGCATTTTGGCGCGAAAATACTTTTGGCCAGGATGTCACAATATGAAGCCCTACCGAGAACTTTACCCACATGCAGGTCTGGTTCTACCCAATACAAAAAGAGTCGCCGATCGAGTGATCGTATTACCCACGGGTACAGGATTGACGGTTGAAATGGTTAAGACAGTGACTCAAGTTATACGCGAACATATACTGGAGTGAAAATCATGGAACGTATGGCGTTACGAAAGCCACTCCTCCTTAGTGATGTTCTCCATCAGGAGGAGTATACAAATGTTAAGGTGTTTGGCATGGCGCGTCTAGGCCATACCCAGTATGGAGATATTTGTTTTTGTGACCGTGAACCCGGAACGGGTGTAACCGTGATGGCGGAGGGGTCTATCGTCCTCTGCACGACAGATGTGGTCGAGTCGCTGCATGTCAGATTTCCAAAGATTTTATGTATTATAATGCCTGATCCTCGGGCAACCTTTATCGATTTGGGGCATAGATTGCTTGGCCATGCTGAGCTTGAGGTGAGCTCCCTTGTGCCAAGGCCCTTCGGAATCCATTCATCCGTCATAATGGGTGAAAATTGTGTCATAGACCCAGAAACCAGAATTGACGCTAATGTTGTCTTGGGCCATCAGTGTATTGTAAAGCGTGGAACCTGGATTCAGGAAGGAGCAATTATTCGTGATAATACTGTGTTGGGTGTCGAGGGAATCAATGCTTATAAAGGTCTTGATGGCAGGCAACGGAACTTTCCGCATCTAGCGGGAGTTATCATTGGTGAAAGTGTTGAAGTAGGCGCCTCAGTTGTTGTTGTGCGTGGCATTCTAAATAGTACAGTTATTGGCAAGGGTTCTGTAATAGGCAATATGAGCAATATAGGTCATGTTGTGGAAATTGGCGAAAACGTATGGATGTCAGTCGGCTGCTTAATTGGTGGACACACCTGTATTGGCGATGCAGCGACCATAGGCATGGGGGTAACTATCAGGGATAATCTGAATATTGGCTCTCGTGTACAGGTGGGCATGGCCAGTGTTGTTGTGAAGTCAATACCTGAAGGTGCTTCGGTGTTCGGCAACCCAGCAAAGCCTATACCTGGATTAAGAGCTGGACCCAACCGTTAACTAAATTTCGGAGAAATACAATGGAAAAGCCGCTTGCATTGCTATTTAAGGGTAGCCGTGATTATCTGCATGGAACGGATATATATAACAAAGTCATCACAGTTCTAAACGAGAATAATTCGGCTGTTTCCGAAATTGATATTGCATTTCACAGCCTGGCTCGGACTCAACTTATGTTGACTACTAATCAGCCGGTCGCAGGTGAGTCAATTGCTGCCACATGTGCCTATAACACGTCAAGTAAACGACAACGCGTCTATCTTGTCGAGACGGGTTTTCAAGTGACACAACGTTACCCCTACCCAGAGGATGAAATTGTTAGTCAAATGGTTGTGAACCTTGAAGAAAATTATGGTGAGCTGTTAGTCAATCCACCCTTTACTGATATTGAGATATGGATTGCGATGACAAAGTCCTTGCATCAAAAGGTCTTCCCGCAACTATCGGGAAAGTGGTTATTTGTACGTGGGCGGTTTGCTCGTTATACGGAGCATTCTCAAGCGATGGCGCGAAGAATCAGCATTGTTTCTTGCTTCAATAATAAACTAACAAAGAGCGAGGCTACACTTGATGGGTGCAAGGTTGGTGAGATATATTTCTCCATTGTTTAAAGGCAGTTTATGTTAGGCATTCAGGATATTGCGATATACTTACCAGAGCAACGTGCCAACAATAAGGAACTGATGAGCCAGTTTGATGTGGATGAGGCGTTTCTCGAAAAAAAAATTGGAGTTTTAGAGCGTTGCATCAAGAGCATGGATGAAGATACCAGCGATATGGCTTTGAGGGCGTTAGAAAGATTGATTGCTCAACATGGCTTATCCAAAGATGAAATTCAATTGTTGATTGTTGTCACTCAGAATCCAGATTCTAATCTGCCTCATGTATCCGGGTTGGTACATGGCAAGGCAAAGTTGTCTCAAGACTGTGCTGCTTTTGATATTTCATTAGGCTGTTCTGGTTATGTTTATGGGTTGGCTGTTATGCAGTCATTCATGACTGCACAGGGCCTCACTATGGGTGTATTAATTACCTGTGATCCTTATAGCAAAATTATTGATCAACAAGATAAGAACACGGTTTTGCTTTTCGGAGATGCGGCTACCGCTACATTGGTTGGACCAGATCCGGTCTTCACTTGTGTTTCATTCGATTTCGGCAGTCAGGGTGATATGACTGGTGCATTGATGTGTCGTGATGGGAGGCTTCAAATGAATGGGCGTGAAGTCTTTAATTTTGCTGCTACAATTATCCCTGCACACGTGGAGAAGTTGTTAGTCAAGGCCGGCTATGAAAAGGGAGAAATGGATGCTTATATATTTCATCAAGGTAGCCAGTATATACTGGATACTTTGACCAAACGACTTGGTCTCAATCCGGATCAGGTTCGGAAAGATATAAAAAATATAGGCAACACAGTTTCATCATCTATTCCTATTTTGCTACAGAAAGAGCTTAATAATCATGAGATTCAGAAATTTATGCTCTGTGGTTTTGGTGTGGGTCTGTCTTGGGCAGGTTGCATATGTCAGCGCAAGGTATTATAGTTATTAAATTTAAATTTGGAGTATTTTGAATGTATGAATTGAATCAAATATTGGATTTGGTGGCAAAGTCGGGAACCGTGGAAGACATGGAAAACTTTGACTCAAGCAAAACATTTCGAGAAAACGGGGTCGATTCCTTGGAAGTTATGGGCCTGTTTCTAGCGGTTGAAGAGGGGCTTGGAGTCAAGTTTTCTGAAGACGAGGCTAATGCAATCAATACTATTGATGAAATGTTAACAATGCTTAATGCACGGTCAACCTAGAATATTGCTTCCTTAGCTGATTTTAGGCCCAAGACCAATTATCTTCAGGATTTGGCAGAGATTGCTTGGGGACTCATTCTTGGCTGATTTGCATATGTAGTTTACTAGAGTTGTTCCCATAGCTAAGTTCAATGATTTCAATAGGTTCTAAGCTATTTTCAGGTTCCAAAGCCCTGCCGGTAGCCAAAACAAGTATTCGAGGATCGTGTCCAGGTGGTTTCTGATCCGGTGCGTCAGGCAATGAAAAGCCTTCATTCCGCCAATGGCATGTTCCACTGCAACGCGGATTCTGGCATGCCTCCTGTTATGGTTTACTTGGGAAGCAGTAAGCTTTGGTTTGGGATTCTTTTTGGACATCCTCGGCCTTTTGTAAGGCAGTTTTATTTGAGCTTACGATCCATAATCAGAGGCCGCCCCCTGAAAACCCAAGTCCAACCAGGCATTCACCTGGTGAAACCATTTTAATTGGGGATTGAAAACCTTTTTCATGAGGGCATAACCGTGGCGGCTTCCGGCAAAGAAACCAAAGAGGAAGAGGATTTGACGGTGCAGGGTAGTGACCGCAATCGCCTTAAGCGTGTGGCGTTTTTTTTTCCGCTGAAACGGGCTTTTTGACATTCGTCGTCTTGCGGTCTGACGCAGGGGCACTCCAACCCATCAATGGCGATATCACCATATTGTTCAACGAGTTGCGCAAACTCCTCGGGGGTTCCAGGCGACTGCGCAGGCAGCACGCCCAAGTCGGCCAGGCTCCGCAATAGGACGGGCAGGAGGGCTTCCACAGGGTCGAAAGCATGCCCGGAACTGAGACTGAAGTGGAGGCCCAGTACATTGAAGGTGGGGTAGGTCTTGAGGTAATACAAGAGAAAGAACAGTTTCTTGTCGAAGGTGTCGAGGTGGCCTTTGGCTCCGCCCGATGGAACCTGATTTCGCCCCGTTAGACCCTTTCCAGTTGGATGGCGCTATAGGCGACAGCAAAAGCCGCCGCGAGTCTGTCGAATTTCGGGCGACTCATGCCGATGAGGGCTTTTATCAGGCGGTCGTGCTTTTCAGCGTCCAGTTTTCTGAATTTTTCGTAGGCCATGAGTAGGGAATCTTATGATAGAGCAGATACCTTATTATAGGAAGGTATTGAATGGTGAGGAAGCCTTGGGAACAAATCTACTGTTATAGGATCCCTAACAGGTCGCCAGTGATTCCAATTTGCGATGTATTCAGGATTACTTGCTAGGTCAATAGTACTTAGACATAGGGGTCTAGGTACAGAAATTACGCAATGCCCTGATTTGTATGGCACCGTATTCCGTATTTCTTTTGTGGGAGTACTTAGGCAGGTACTGTATAGGTGAAGCTTCGCGAACAAGTCCAATATCAACCAGCATCAAAGGTTACTCATGAGTAATACATATTGTCCAGTATGCGGTGCTTACGGAGAAGGCTTTCTACCGTTGCCGTTAGCTGCTCGCCAACGGGGTATAAAATACGGATTCGTTTATGCAGGGAAATGCGAGATGACTCCATACGACACATATTTATGTAAAAAGTGCCGGTCAACGGATAGAGAGCGGTTATACACGTTCTATCTAACTCAAGAAATCAAATCAAACAACTTTTCTGGTGTACACAAAGCAATTCATTTTGCACCAGAACCAAGGTTTTCTAAATATATTCAACAATCAAAAATCTTTGAAGTCTATCACACAGCAGATTTCATGATGAAGAATGTTGACTATAAGGTAGACCTCATGAATTTGCAATTTCCTAATGAAAGTTATGATTTCTTTATTTGCAGCCATGTGCTTGAACATGTACCGGATGATCTTAAGGCAATTCGTGAGCTTCATAGAATAACAAGCAAGAACGGTTTCGGAATTCTGATGGCACCTATTGCTGTAGATCTTCAAAAAACTATCGAAGATTCTAATGCAAAAAGTATAGGTCAGCGTATACACCTATATGGGCAGGGTGATCATTTAAGGCTTTATGCGCACGCTGAGTATGTCCAAAGAATTTCATCAAACGGTTTCAATGTTCACGAATACGGACAGGACTACTTTGGTATGGAAACCTTTTCCCAACTTGGCTTGAAACCGACAAGTGTTCTTTATATAGCATCTAAAGAAAATATAAAATTATACAAACCCTCTGAAAATCAAGGCCAAGAATTGAGTAATAATTCTGAGATCAGCGGTGATAACGAGAAAAAAGAAAATCAGTTTATGATCATGGATAAATGGGCTCTAATCAAGCTTATTGCCAATAATGAATCTACGAGTTTGTCAGTGAAAATTAGTGGCGATAATGTTGATTTTAAATTTATTAAATAGGGCTTACTACTTAAGTTCCAGTGCACCCTCGGAGGCCTGGTAGACTGACAAAACTCGCCTGTAGCGGAGCGATCTGGCATGGTGTTCTCCAAGCTTATGATTGCCTTGGAGAGTTTTGCCTGTGACCGCCCGTGTGTGTTGTTCGAGAGTGTATGCGCTTGGTTGGAACCGGCCCCGTGGCGGTACGGACGCCACCTCCAGACGGTGGCCTGGATGGTGGTGGGATTGTTGCTCACCGGCGAGATCGCCTTGACGAGTGGGCATCCTATATCGTCAGCCGAGTTCAGTTTACCCAGAGCAGCCAGCGGCGTTTCGAGCGCTAACTACTCAACCGGCGCATTCTGGTCCTGGCGTTGTATGGCGCCCTGGTCCAGGCCGCGCTGGCGGATTTCCCGGACCGCCGGGTTTACCTGGCGCTGGATACGACGATGCTCTGGGAAATCTATTGCGTCGTGTATATCGGGTTGGTGAACCGGGGACGGAAGATACCCTTGGCTTGGAAGGTTATAGAGCATCCCAGCGCCATTGCGGGTCCTGCTGAGGTGGGCGCTGGCCGGGCGGTAGTTCCATCTGCTGGTGGATCGCGGCTTTGTTCACCGTGTACTGATGCGGTGGGTCAAGCGGATGCTGGATTGGCATTTCCGGATCCGCTGGAAGTCCGGCGTGGGTCTCTGCCGGGGGTACGGCGGCCGGTTCCGGCCTTTGCCCTGGCATGCCGTGCCGGGCCAGGCCGTGTGCTACCACGGCGTATACGTGACGGGGCGGTACGAGACGGTCCGCTTGGTCGTGGGATGGTCGCGGGGCGCGGAGGGCCTTTGGTTCGCCTTGAGCGACGAGCCGACGTGGCCTAAAACCCTGGGGGAAAACGCTTTGAGTTTCATGTGGAAGAAGGATTCCTGGACCAGAAATCCAACGGCTTCCAATGGGAGTCCTCCAGGCTGCGCGACCGCCACGCCCGGTGCCGGGTCGATCCGCATTGGTTCCGGGGTCACAGCTAGACCGCGTCGGTTGGGACTGGATTCGAAGGGCCTTGGCGCGGGGAGGCCCGTTGATAGCGAGGCTGGCCCTCGACACCGCCACCGACCCGGAAACAGCGCGCGCTTCCAAACGCCAGCCCGCAAGAGGGCAAGGGATCGAGGACTTGTCGGCCTGCTAAGCGCTCCTGCTCGAGGCTCCCACAATCGCCAAGGTAGGCAATTGAGATTTGTCAGTCAACCAACTCTGAGGCTCACGTTAGAGGTGCCTTTCCAGATATTTAAAAAATCATGGCGAATCTTGTTGATCGAACCGACAATAAAACTACCGACGCAGAATAACCATTTGAGATTGACGAAACAAACCGAGAGGGGGACTAATCGCAGGGTAAGCAACTCTATCCGCAGGATGAATGACAGATAATCAATATAATGGTACTTAGATAATGCATAGGAATCAATCACCCACAAAGACTGACTCAGCTAAGTTCATAAGGCGACAAAGGTTACAGATCGAGCACCTGAGAAAAAAAGTGTTTTTACTTCAGGAGTTAATGATTACAAATAGTTCCCAGAAGGCCTGTGCACTTAACTCTCCATTTGCTCCAATATTTCCGGTTGAGCAATCTATATCTTCAAGCTATGTAACGACTATAATCTCCTTTGGTGGCATGCTATCTAGTCTTGGAATGGCGCCTAAAGAATTTATGAATTCCTTGTATGGTAAAGGAGTTAATCTGCTATTTATTAAGGATTTCCAGCAGTGTTGGTATCAACAAGGTTTGCTTGGTATATCGAATAATATCGATGAGACCGTGGAGTTTATTCGGCAGATACTGCCACAAAATCAACACCACATTCGCACAGTTGGAACTAGCGCTGGTGGCTTTGCTGCCTTACTATTTGGAGCATTATTAGGGGCGGATAAAATCTTAGCATTCGGACCACAAACTATTGTAAATAAAAAAACATTCAACAAGTTCAAAAGCGTGGACTCGCGCGAGAAAGATATGGGCGATGATGGTCGCTACCTAGACCTAGTAAAACTCCTTGGGTCCATTAATTACGCAGGGGAAGCACATCTACATTTCGCGGGCGAAAACAAGATCGACAGCGCTGCTGCGGAGCGGCTTAGAGACTTTTCATCTGTGCATCTGCATCCTTACAAAACCAATAATCATAATATTGCTGGGTGGCTCAAACGAGACGGTAAGCTTGATGAAGTCCTGGCATTCTTGCTGTGCTAGGTTGCTGCTATCTCACAGCGGAAAAAGTGGCGGAAAAATCCTTTGGGCGTCACTTTTCAGTCCCTCTCGTCAGCAATTCTAATTTTGGCAACATCACCCGGTTTCCGGCTTGGTAGGAGACCGATTTAAGCTGTCCAGCATGAAATTCAGCAGGGCTTCCCTGCTCTGGAAGCACGGGTAGTTGGTCAACGTGCGGATGTCGTTGAATAATGGCTGGCGCGAGGTTAGCTTCTGGCGCAGCCTACGGTACTTCTCGTCCATCCACTCCAGCACGATGTGGGTCAGGAAAGCCAGGATGATGAGGCTGGCCAGCAGGGATGACAGGTGCTGCTTGCCGTGGCACAAAGTTGTCCTCGAAGTGGTAACCCATGGTTTTCAAGGTGTTCTTGTTCTCGATTTTCCAGTGGCCGCGATGACGGCGACGACGTGGTGGTCGTCCAAAGCGAGGCCGGTCGCGAAGGCATGGTGGTACAGCACCTTGCCGCCGTCGTCGGTGGTGAGCTCGCACTTGTTGAACCTGAGCGCGTCGTCGGCATCGCGAAGCGGGATCGAGCGGGCGTAGCAGTAGGTGTCGGTTTCGTACCGAAGCCAGTCCAGTGGGTGCGTGACACGGTATGGACCGCGCCATTGCGCGCCAAATGCTCCAGCCACTCGTAGACAGTGGGATGGGAAGCAGGCGTATAACGTTTCACTGCCTTGCCCGCTCAAGTCATGTCCGGCAGCAGCTCGAGCATCGATTTGCCGCGTCGGGCTCTGAATGGTTACGCCAGGTCGCCAACTTTGCTACATGGTCCACGTACTGATAGACAATCGCGAAAGTAAAAAATACCTAAACCACCTCCTCTGTTCCTTCAGAGTCTTCGGCAACGAAGTGACTGGCTATTTTTCAATGATGCTTGAAGACAATGAGTTCACTCAAATTCTCCGTTTGCCGCTTGGCGAAACCCTTGCCTTTATGGGTGGCTTCGCGAGAAATCTCCATGATTTCTTTGCGGTGTTTGTGAGCATAGATACCGATTATTAAACCGACACCGAAGACCAGCCATGGATATTTTGACAAGATGTTCATGTTTTTATCCCTCGATATGGCCTATTGAATAGGTTTATTGGTTAATAATTCTAGTTCTCATCTATTGGAAACTTAATCTCAGGAGATAGCTGGGATAGGTGGATGCCTTCGATCTTGAAAATCAATGGTCGCGTTCTAGTGTAGGACATTGAGTTGGAACAACATCGTATTCCACGGGCTTGACTGCACCATTGAATCAACAGTTGTTACACAATGCGATAGGGTGTTACGGTCTCTCGAATGTGCCGCTATAAGCATTAAAAACGCCCGCTTTGATTACGAAAGCAGGCTTTAAGTCTTCGGCTGGCTACCGATAATCAGGTTGTGGTGCCGGAGGTCGGAATCGAACCGACACTTAGTTTCCTAAACCAGATTTTGAGTCTGGCGCGTCTACCAGTTTCGCCACTCCGGCTACATGCTCTTATGATACCTTGTCTGGCCGCTGATTGCCATCGCCTCGCCAGGATGGCTTGATCATTATCCCCGCAGCGGCTGCAATCGGTTGGGCGAGTTGATACCATGCCGCCATGCGAAAGAGTGACTTTTTCTATGAATTGCCCGAGGAGCTGATTGCCCAGACCCCTCCCCAACGGCGTGGCGATTCCCGGCTGT
>Ga0194120_10002010_pt1 | contig 35712 bp, 41 predicted proteins | sample TA2MahCa65mmetaG_FD_148642 | JGI IMG/M metagenome (GOLD analysis project Ga0194120, IMG submission 148642) | Freshwater microbial communities from Lake Tanganyika, Tanzania - TA2015019 Mahale Deep Cast 65m | ecosystem: Environmental > Aquatic > Freshwater > Lake | place: Tanzania: Lake...
GGCAGGGGCAAGGGTGGCAGGCTAGAGTTGTCCTTGTGTTTTATATCCATATGGGTATAATTCTCCGATGTCTGATCATCTGAAGCCACTGCACTGGGTGGGGTCCTCGAAGAAGGATCTCCTGGCCATGCCCAGCGATGTCGTCGACGTCTTTGGCTTTGCCTTGCATTTGGCGCAGTCAGGTAAAAAGCATGACCAGGCCAAGCCGCTAAAGGGTTTTGGTGGTGCCAGTGTTTTGGAAGTGGTTGAAGACCACATGGGCGATACGTATCGAGCCGTCTACACGGTCAAGATCGCCGAGAGGGTCTATGTTTTGCACTGCTTCCAGAAGAAATCCACCAAAGGCATTGAAACCCCAAAGCAAGACATAGACTTGATTCGCGAACGTTTGAAGGCAGCGCAAGCGCATGCCAAAGGAGCCTGAAATGATCGATATTGAAAAAGGGTCTGCCAACATCTACGAAGACTTCGGTTTGCCCGATGCTGCTGAGATGCAGGTCAAGGCGACCTTGGCCGCCAAGATTGGCGAAATCATCAAACACCGCCACCTGACCCAAACTGAGGCTGCTGAGATTCTGGGCATGCCCCAGCCCAAACTTTCAGGCATGCTGCGTGGCCAATTTCGGGGCATCAGCGAAGCGAAGATGCTGGAGTGTATGAACCGGCTGGGACGGGATGTTCAAATAGTGGTGCGCAAGCCATCCCGTTCTCGCGCCACTGGACGTACCAGTGTCGTGTTTGCCTGATAGGTTGCGGACGCGAAGCCAGTGCCCGATCGATAATTTGATTCTAAAAGTCTGCAATCACCATCAACGGCCTTCAACTGTACCTAACTCTCTATGAGCGGTAGTTCGAAACCAGTCGCCTCTGCACCACCAATTTCCCCGTCCATCCGTTCTTCGCGCTCCTCCGGAACCCGGAGGGAGCGGACATGCTATTGGGGTTGCTGCGTAGCCCCGCCAGTCTCCATGGCGTATCCCCCTCAATGCCCCCGGCCCGGGGCAAGCGCGTACAACTCGCGCAGCTCCCGCCAATCCGCGTCCGGCATCAAGCCGCGATGCCGGCCAAGTTGGGCCATATCCCGCCGGGAGGCGAGAGATGCGCAGAGTCTGCGTCGCGCCTTTTCCAGGTCGAGCAACGCGACGTTCGCTCCGGCTGGATCGAAGGTCTTGCGCACGAAAATGTGTTTGGCATAGAGGCAGCCGTGCTGCCAGCGGGCCCGGTGCATGCGGGCGAGCAGGCCGGCGAGTTCCCGCAACATGTTCCGTCGCGCTGCTGCGGTCGGAGCGGCGGCGTACCAGGCGTCCAGGTTCAGGTATCCGTCCAGGGCGCGTGTCACCAACAGCGCAGCCAGCCAGCGCGATCCTTGCGCGCCCCGGAGTAGGCAAGGCCGGGAACCGGGATGCGCAGGGCGGCGAGCGCGAGCAGGGCTTCCGCCTCGCGCAGGGCGGTTGGTCTGCCCAGGGGGTGCCGCAGGGAGCGGTGGATGTGCCCGGCCTGGCGCTTGATGTAAACGATGTGTCCGGACGGGTCGCACAGGCATTGCACGCCACTCTCGCCGCCCCGCCGCAGGTTGGGCGCTTCCACCCATTGTCCGCGGGCGGACCACCACATTTCGAATTGCGGGTCCATCCCGGCTGCGGACGACATGATTAGGCGGCCTTGCGCAGGACGTAGACCCGCCACATCGCGTACCCCGGCAGGAAGTCCAGGTGGCTCTGGACTGTGAAACCGGCCTGGGCGAATTCCTGTTCGATCACCGCGCGGGGCACCACGAAGCGGTTGGCGTTGGTGCCCACCTTGCCCGACCCGGCCCGGCGCCGTTCCAGGCGGGCGCGCTTCCAGGCCTTGTAGTTGCCGTCGACCCACAGCGAGACGATGACGCTGTCCTCGGTGACCCGATGGAATTCACGCAGCATCGCCAGGCGGTGTGCGCTGTCGCGGACGTGATGCAGCAGACGCATGCAAAAGATGCTGTCGACCGACCGGTCAGGCAATTCGATGGCGAAGGCGGAAGTGCGAAAGGTTCGCACGCGCGAAACGATGTGCGCCGGCTGTTGGGCCAGCGCGATCCCGATCATGTCGCTGGAATTGTCCGCCGCGAGGATTTCGCGATCCTCCCGCTCCGCCAGCAGCGGCCAGAATCTCCCGGCGCCGCAGGGCAGGTCGAGCACCCGCCCGGGATTGCCGGCCAGTACCAGGGCCTTGCGCGCCAGCCGTGTGTCCCACGCGTGGGACAGGCGCCTGGCCAGCCCGTCCCGATGCTTGCGGTAATACCGTGCCGAGTGTGCGTGGTCGTATTTACGTGAAAATTCCAGTTCGATGGTGGTCATGCCGGTCATCTTTGTTCGCCTCTTGAGCTCCGGTCCTGCCGGGCAATGCGAAGCAGCCTATTCGCGGGTCCTTAAAGCGAGCTTAAGTCCCGTCCCAAGGGCTTCCCAGCCAGCCATCCGTCGCTTCCGGCGGGCGGATATTCCGCATGAAACCGTCTATGCTGCGGACAGGCATCGATCTTCACCCCCTGGAGCAATTCATGAGCGACGCACTCAACTATCTGGTCGCCGTACGCGGCGACGCCCTCGGCCACTATTTCAAGTTCCTCAAGGACACCGGCAAGCACCTGGACCCGAAGACGCGGGACCTGATCTCGGTGATCACCAAGGTCCATTCGCAGACCGAGAGCGGCTTCAAGCAATACCTGATGCGCGCCCTGCGCGACGGTTGCACGCCGATGGAGATCATCGACGCCCTGCTCATGGCCTTCCCCGCCCTGGGCCTGGCGAAGATCGTCTGGGCGACGGAAATCCTGCTGGAAATGGACATGCCGGAGTTCAAGCCGGAGCTGATCAACAGCCTGCCGCAGTGGCGTGATGTGATGGCCGTGGCGGACATCGCCGACGGCGAAGTGAAGCGGGTCGATTGCGGCGCGCGCACGGTGTTCGTGTACCGCGAGGGCGACCGCTACAAGGTGTACGACTCGCACTGTCCGCACCAGGTGACCAACATCCCCCACCTGGCGCTGGAGGGAAAGACCCTCACCTGCCCGAAGCATCACTGGAAGTTCGACATCGCCACCGGCGCCTGCATCGCGGTGGGCAAGCATCCGCTGAAATCTTTCGAGACCAAGGTCGAGGCCGGCCGGCTGCTGGCCCTCTGGTGAGCCCGCCACGTCGCCGGCAGGTCTCGCGCCGGCGACGGTGGCCTCATCAATAAATTCGTTTTGACAGATATATACAAGCCGTAATAGGCTGCATACCGTTTATATTGAATTTGTCATGACGAATACATGTGTGACCCCCAAGCCTTCTTCGAGGCGCTCAGCGACCCCATCCGCCGCCGCATCCTGGCCCTGCTGCTGATCCACGACGAGCGCTGCGTCTGCGATCTCAACGCGGTGCTGGAAGCGCCGCAACCCAAAGTCTCCCGCCACCTTGCCGTGCTGCGCGAGGCCGGCCTGGTCTCCACCCGGCGCGAAGGCGTTTGGATGCACTACCGCCTGCACGCGGAACTGCCCGCCTGGGCTCTGCGCGTGCTCTGGCACATGAAGGAGGGCATGCCGGCGGAAGCGGCGGTGCCCGACCAGGGCTGCCAGACCTGCGTAGCCTGATCCCCGAGCCTTCACCCCAAGGAAACCCGCCCCATGAAAACCGTATTGATCCTGTGCACCGGCAACTCCTGCCGTTCCCAGATGGCCGAAGTCCTGGTCAACCACGACCTGGCCGGCCAGGTCCGCGCCCTCTCCGCCGGCACCCGGCCGCAACCCAAGGTGGCCGACGGCGCCATCGCCGCGCTCAAGGATGCCGGCCTGAACACCGCCGGCCTGCATCCCAAGGACGTGGACGCGGTCATGCACGAGGCCATCGATCTGGTGGTCACCGTCTGCGACAACGCCAAGGAAACCTGCCCGGTGTTCCCGCGACCGGTAAAGGCCATCCACCTGCCCTTCCACGATCCCCACGGCGAGCCGCTGGAAAGCTTCCTGAAGGTACGCGACGACATCCGCGCGCGGCTGCTGCCGGCGGTGCGCGAGGCCCTGGCGCAAGCGGAGTGAGCCTGCCCCGCAAACTCTCCGCCGAAGCCCTCGGCACCGCATTCCTGCTGGCGGTGGTGGTGGGCTCCGGGATCATGGCCGAGCGCCTGGCAGGCGGCAACGTCGCCATTGCCCTGCTCGCCAACACCCTGGCCACCGGAGCCGGGCTCACGGCGCTGATCCTGACCTTCGGCCCCATCTCCGGAGCCCATTTCAACCCGGCGGTGACCATCGCCGACGCCTGGGCCGGCGGCCTGCCCTGGCGCGAGGTGCCGGCCTACGTCATCGCCCAGGTGGCGGGCGCCTTCGCCGGGGTCGCCGCCGCCCACGGCATGTTCGACCTGCCGCTGTTCTTCGCTTCGCAGAACGAGCGGGCCGGACCGTCACAGTGGTGGAGCGAGTTCGTCGCCACCTTCGGCCTGCTGGCAGTGATCTGGGGCACGGTGAGAAGCCGGCCGGCGGTGACGCCATTCGTGGTGGGCGCGTACATCACTGCGGCCTACTGGTTCACCGCCTCCACCTCCTTCGCCAATCCGGCCGTCACCCTGGCGCGCGCGGCCTCGGACACCTTCGCCGGGATCCGGCCGGTCGACGCGCCCGGCTTCATCGTCGCCCAGCTGCTCGGCGCCTTCGCGGCCACGGCCCTGTTCCGCTGGTTGATTCCAACCCTGCCGCAGGCCAGCGAGAACGTGATGCTGCCGCACTCCGAGACAGAGTGAGGCACGGCGCACGTGCGTAGAGTCATTGCGGCTTGTGCCACGCACAGCCATGGTACGAACGGAGTCTGGACCGCCGAACTCCACCGTGACAGGCTTTTTGGTTCGTACCCGACCCGATCAGGAGTTTCCATGCGCCACCCCGTCCTCTTCCTCCCCATCGCCGCCCTCCTGCTGGCGACGACACCGCCAGCCCTCGCGGACGAGCGCGAGCTGGTGAAGATGCCCCCCAGGATGCAGGCCCACATGCGCGCCAACATGCGCGACCACCTGCTCGCCGTGCATGAAATCCAGGCGGCCATGGCGCGCGGTGACTACGAAACCGCGGCGCGCGTCGCCGAGCAGCGCCTGGGCATGTCCTCGCTGGAATCGCATGGCGCCAGCCACATGGCGGGGGTGATGCCGCCGGGCATGCGCGCGACCGGCACCGCCATGCACCGCGCCGCCAGCCGTTTCGCGGTCAGCGCCCAGGAGGCCGGCGTCGACCGCGACCTGGCCCGCGCCGTCGCCGCGCTCGCCGAAGTCACCGCCCAATGCGTGGCCTGCCACGCCGCCTACCGCATCCAGTGAGGTCCGCCATGAGAGCCCTGTTCGCCCTGGTACTTGCCATGTTCCTGCTGCCCGCCCACGCCTACACGCCCAAGGCCGAGCCGGTGGCGGACAACGTCTACGCCATCGTCGGTCCGCTCGGCCAGCGCAGCGCCGATAACGATGGCCTCAACGCCAATTACGGCTTCGTCGTCACCGCCGAGGGGGTGATCCTCATCGATTCCGGCGCCAGCGCGCTGGGCGCGCAAAAGCTGGCGGCGGCCATCCGCGCCGTCACCGAGCGGCCGGTGCGCTGGGTGATCAACACCGGCGGCCAGGACCACCGCTGGCTGGGCAACGGCTGGTTCGCCGAACAGGGCGCGCAGATCATCGCCCTGGCGCGCACCGCCGAGGGCCAGGCGCGCAATGGCGCGCAGCAGCTCGAAGGGTTGAAACGTTTCCTCGGCGAGCGGCTGGCCGGCACGCAAGCGCTGCCGGCGGCGCGCGCGTTGGCCGGTGACGCGGCCGCCCTGACCCTGGGTGGCGCGCGTGTGGAACTGCGTTATACGGATACGCACTACCCCGGCGACGCCATGGTCTGGCTGCCTGACCACGGGGTCGTCTTCACCGGCGACCTGGTCTACGTCGACCGTCTGCTCGGCGTGCTGCCGGAGTCGGATGTGCGCGCCGGCCAGCGCGCCTTCCAGGCGCTGGAAGCGCTGGCGCCGAAACGCGTGGTGCCCGGCCACGGCCGCGTCACCGATCTGGCGCAAGCGCGTCGCGAATCCGGCGACTATTACGACTTCCTGATCGAGCACATCGCCCCGGCCGCGCGCGACATGGAACCGCTCGACGAGACGCTGGCGAAATACGCCGACCTGCCGGCCTTCCGCCATCTGCAAAACTACGACGAACTGCATCGCGGCAACATGAGCCGCGCCTTCGTGCGGTTCGAGTCGCAATGATGCGAAGGCCCGTCGTTCCCGCGCAGGCGGGAACCCAGACAAAGCATCTGGATGCCCACCTGCGCGGGCATGACGGGCCTATACGCCGCCACTCCTGATGTTCGACGCCCTCGCCACCCTCCTGGTCTTCGACCTCGCCGGCCTGTCGCCGGACAGCGCGGCCGGAGCGGCGTTGCACTTCTTCGTCATGGACGTGGTGAAGATCCTGGTGCTGCTCACCACGGTGATCTACCTCATGGGCTGGCTGCGCGCCCTGCTCACGCCGGAACGGGTGCGGGCCATGATGAAGGGCCGCTCCGGCCCCGGCGCGCGCCTGATGGCCGTCGGCCTGGGGGCGGTGACGCCGTTCTGCTCCTGTTCCTCCATCCCCCTGTTCATCGGCTTCGTCGAAGCCGGCATTCCCCTCGGCGTGACCCTGTCCTTCCTCATCGCCAGTCCCATGGTCAACCAGGTCGCGGTAGTGGTGCTGGCCGGCGTCATCGGCTGGCAGATGGCGGTGATCTACGTGCTCACCGGCCTCACCATCGCCTTCGTCGGCGGCTACGTCCTGCAGGCCTTCAGGCTGGAACGCTGGGTCGAGGCCTACGTCTGGCAGATCCGCATGGGCGAAGCCCAGGCCGAGGCCCCCGACACCAGCCTGCGCGCACGCCACGACTACGCCTGGAACGAGGTGCGGCAGATCGTCGGCCGCATCTGGAAATACGTGCTCATCGGCGTCGGCATCGGCGCCCTCATCCATGGCTACGTGCCCGAGGATTTCGTCGCCAGGATCGCCGGCGACGGCTCCGTGCTGTCGGTCATCGTTGCCGTGCTGGCCGGCATCCCCATGTATTCCGACGCGGTGGGCATCATCCCGGTGGCCGAGGCGCTGCTGGGCAAGGGCGTGCCGGTGGGCACCGTGCTCGCCTTCATGATGGCCGTCATCGCCCTGTCCCTGCCGGAGATGCTGATCCTGCGCAAGGTGGTCCAATGGCCCCTGCTGGGCATCTTCGCCGGCTACCTCGCCGTCTCTTTCGTGCTGGTCGGCATCACCTTCAACGCCTTGAGGAGTGTCCTGTGAGCGAGTCGAACCCAACCCCCCTGCACCCGTCCATCGTCGCCCTGGTTTCCCTGGCCGCCAACATCGCCGCCAACCATCCCAAACAGGGCCTGTGCCAGGTCGACAAGCTGAAGGAATACGGCGTGGCGAAGGAACAGATCGACACCGTCATCGAGATCGCACGCCACATCCGCGACGAGGCGGCCCAGGCCCTGGACGCGACTTTCGACGAGGCCTACGCGCAAGGTTCCCAGCCGGCCAGGCCCAGGATCAAGGCCGATCCCTTCGCCAATATCGCCGTGGTGGAGGGCGGGGCCTGCTGCACACCGACGAAATCCGGCCAATCCTGCTGCTGAGGACACGCGCATGAAAACCATCCAGGTGCTCGGCACCGGCTGCCGCAACTGCGAAACGACCGCCCAACTCATCGCGGAAATCGCCGCCGCGAAGGGCGTCGCCATCCAACTTGAAAAGATCACCGACCTGGCCGCCATCCTCGGTTACGGTGTCATGAGCACGCCCGGCGTGGTCGTCGACGGCAAGGTGGTGCACAGCGGCGGCGTGCCGGACCGCAAGAAGATCGAGAGCTGGATCTGATTCCTTCTCGCAGTGCCCCCTGGATTGATTCAGCCCGGCCAACCCAGGTAAATCGCCAGTCCGCACAGCAGCAGGACCAGGAACAGCCGTAGCACACCCTGCGGCACGTGTTTCTGCGCGCGCGCGCCGAGATAGGCGCCGGCCATGCCGCCCATGCCGAAGGCGATGCCGAGCGCCCAGTCCGGCCGCGTCGCCACATCCGCCGGCGCCGGCATCCAGGTGTAGGCCGCCAGCGCGAAGACGGAGGTGAGGAAGGTGGCGGCCAGGGTCGCGCCGGCGATGGCGTGCACGGGCAGGCGATACCACGCCAGGCAGAGCGGCACGATGAAGGAGCCGCCGCCGATGCCATAGGCGGTGCCGACCACGCCGACCAGGAAGGAGAAGGCCAGCATGGACGGCAGTCCGAATCGATGCTGGTGATCGCCATAAGCGAAGTGGATTTCGCTCCTGTTCCATGCCAGCAGGCGCACCCCGGCCACCGGCGCCGCGCCGCCGCGGTGGCGGTCGGCGAGCAGGCGCCAGGCGAGATAGGCGAGGACGGCGGCGACGAAGGGCTCGAAGCTGGCCCGGTCGGCCAGCCAGTGCGTGCGCAGCCAGGCGCCGGCGAAGGTGCCGGGCGCGCCGCCGGCGCTGACCACCAGGGCCAGCGGCCAGAACAGCCGGCCCTCGCGGGCGTAGCGCCAGAGCCCGCCGGGAATCGCCACCAGATTGAAGACCAGATTGGTGGCGGAGGCGGCCGGGCTGGCGAAGCCGAGCACGGCGAGCTGGAAGGGCAGCAACAGGAAGGCGCCGGAAATGCCCACCATGCTGGTGCAGAAGGTGATGACCAGACCCGCCAGGGGCGGCAGCCAGAGCCAGGTCTCCACGCCGGAGACGGCGAAGTGGTGCCAGAGGGGCGCGTTCACGCGCGCTCCCGCCGGCCGGAGGGCCGCAAGCGGGGGAAAGCGGGGGGCATGGCGCGGCGCGGGCACATGCCCGGATTATCCGGCAGTCCGGCCTGCCGGCGAACGCGCACGATGTCGAAGGTGGCGCGCGCGCCAGGCCGATATATCTTGGAAGGGTGTGAGGCAATCCAAGACTCTTTCCGCAGCGTCCATCTTCCATGTTCCCGCGCGTTCTGCTTTTCCTGGTACTGGCCCTGTGTGCCCTGGCCGGCCGCGCCGAGGACGTGTGGGTGCGTGCCGGGCCGAGCGGCGGGGCGGAGGTGCAACTCTATTTCTTCTGGGCGCTGACCTGCCCGCACTGCACCGAGGCGCATCCCCACGTCGAGGCCCTGCCGCGCGGGCGGCCCTGGCTGCGCCTGCACGACCTCGAACTGACGCGGCACGCGGACCACGTCCGCCTGTATCGGGCTCTCGCCGCGCAGGTTGGGGGTGAGGCGGCATCGGTGCCGGCCTTCCTGTTCTGCGGCGAGATGGTGGTGGGCTGGGACAGTGACGCCAGCACCGGCGCCTACCTGCGCCAGCGGCTCGATGCCTGCCACGCGCGGGTGGCCGCCGGCGCGGCGGTGACGCCGCCGGCGCGGGCGCCACAGAGCCTGCGCCTGCCCCTGCTGGGCGAACTCGACCCGAACCGCCTGTCGCTGCCGGCCCTCACCCTGATCCTGGCCGGGCTGGACGCCTTCAATCCCTGCGCCTTCTTCGTCCTGCTTTTCCTGCTGTCGATGATGGCCCACCAGAAAAGCCGCGCCCGCATGCTGATCATCGGCGGCGTCTTCGTGCTGGTTTCCGGGCTCATGTACTTCGCCTTCATGGCGGCCTGGCTCAACGTCTTCCAGCTCTTCGGCCACCTCGCCTGGGTGACCCTGGCCGCCGGCGCCCTGGCGGTGTTCGTCGGCGTGGTGAACGTGAAGGACTTCTTCCTGTTCGAGCGGGGCCTCACCCTGTCGATCCCCGCCTCGCGCAAGCCGGATCTGTTCCGCCGCGCCCGCGCCATCCTCAACGCCGAGAACCTGCCGGCCATGTTGGGCGCCACCCTGTTCCTGGCCATCGCCGCGAATTTCTACGAACTGCTGTGCACCGCCGGCTTCCCCATGGTCTACACGCGGCTGCTGACCCTGGCGGATCTGCCGGTCGCCGCGCGCTACGGCTATCTCGCCGCCTACAACCTGATCTACGTGGTGCCGCTGGCGCTGATCGTCGTGCTGTTCGTCCGCACCCTGGGGGCGCGCAAGCTGAGCGAGCGGGAAGGGCGACTGCTGAAGCTGATGTCGGGCCTGATGATGCTGGGCCTGGGCGGCCTGTTGCTGTTCGCCCCCCAACTCGTCAGCCGCGTGGGCATCGCCTTCGCCCTGATGGCGGTGGCGGTCGGCCTGACCTGGCTGGCGGCGCGGCTGACGCGCGAACCTCAGGCCTGAGGCCGCCGCCTCGCCGCGCAACGCCCCGGTAACAATTGCTCACACATTGATACGTTCGTACTCCCCGCATGGCCTTGAATGGAATCAGGAGACAAGAGTCCGCGAGACGCTTTCTCCCCTTCACCAACCTTCAAGGAGATGAGCATGAGCAAGCTGCCATACAGATTCCTCCTCGCCAGCGTCGCCGTGGCGACGGCGCTGGGCGGAGCGATCGCCGCCGAGGCCGCGCCCGGCCGTTATCGCTTCCAGCAGGACAACACCCCCGGCTGGACCCTGATGACCCCCGCCGAACGCAGCGAATTCCAGAACCGGATGTGGGCCGCGAAGACCTATGATGAATGCAAGGCCTTGCGCGCCGAACATCGTGCCACCCTGCAGGCCCGCGCCAAGGAACAGGGTGTCGTCCTCAACGAACCACGCCGCGATGCCTGCGAGCAGATGCGGGCGCGCGGCTTCGTGAAGTGAGCCGCATGGCCGGCCGACAGGCCGGCCGTTTGCCGGAGTGAAGATGGACATCGCAAGCCGCCTCGGTCGGCGGAGATTCCTCAAGTTCTGCGCCGTCACCGCCTCGCTGCTGGCGCTGCCGCCGGGCGCGGCCCGCCTGCTGGCGGAGGGGCTGCGCGCGGGACGGCGCCTGCCGGTGATCTGGCTGTCCTTCCAGGCATGCACCGGCTGCACCGAATCCCTCACCCGTTCGGCGGCGCCCTCCATGGAAAGCCTGTTGTTCGAGTGGCTGTCGCTGGACTATCACCACACCCTGCAAGCCGCCTCCGGCGAGGCGGCGGAGGCGGCGCGGGAGGCGACGCTGCGGGCGCATGCCGGCGAATTGCTGCTGGTGGTGGACGGTTCCGTGCCCACCGCCCTGGCGGGCGCCTGTTCCACCATTGCCGGCGAGGACAACCTGAGCTTGCTGCGGCGCTGCGTGGAAGCCGCGCAAGCGGTACTGGCGGTGGGCACCTGCGCCGCATTCGGCGGCCTGCCCGCCGCCGCGCCGAACCCCACCGGCGCACTGGGTGTGGGCGAAATGATGGAGCGGGGCCTGGTACCGCGCCGGCCGCTGGTGAACCTGCCCGGCTGTCCGCCCATTCCGGAAGTGATGAGCGCGGCCCTGGCGCATCGTGTCGTCTTTGGCGGCTTCCCACCCCTGGACGACAACGGCCGGCCGCTGGCCTTCTACGGAGAGACCGTGCACGAGCGGTGTTCGCGCCGGGGCCATTTCGAGGCGGGACGTTTCGCGAAAACCTTTGACGATGACGGCGCGCGCACCGGCTGGTGTCTGCTGGAACTGGGCTGCAAGGGGCCGCTGACGCGCAACGCCTGTTCCAGCGTGCGCTGGAACGGTGTCGGCAATCCGGTCGAATCCGGCCACCCCTGCCTGGGCTGCGCCGAGCCGGGGTTCTGGGACCGGGGCGGCTTCTACCAGGCCCTGGCGCCCGCGGCCTTGCCTGTCGCCGACAAGAAGGCCACCACCGTCGAGCGTGGCGCACGGGTCTACGACAGCCAGTGCGTCTATTGCCACGACGCCGATCCCGCACAACTGCGCGCCCTCCCCGAGCAGGTGCCGGAACTGCTGCGTTCCGACCGCATCCGCGCGCACCGCTTCCCCCTGGAGGAGGACGACCTGCGCGCCCTGGTGGATTATCTGAAGGAGAAGCGATGAAGCCTTTGCTTGCGTGGGTCGGTCTGGTCGCCGTCACCGGCCTGGCCGGTGCCGCCTCCCCAAACGTATTCTCGGTGCACGATCTGGATCGCGACGGCACGCTGAGCCGCGCCGAGTACGAGGCCCTGCGCGCGCATTGCGCCGAGCGCCGGGGAGAACGCTGCAAGGCGGCGCTGCTGCCTTTCGCCACACTGGATGCCGACCAGGACGGCCGCATCGATGAGGCTGAATTGCTGGACGCCCTGGGCCACCGCCATCGCGGCGGGCGGGGTTGGTAAAGCGCCACCGCCTGGGCCGAATGCACGCCGGACGGAGCCTGGAGGAGCCGGATGCGGCATATCGCTCTGCCGAAGGTAACGCGATCCATGCGGGCGGCAACCCCGGTTTGGGCTAGACTTGAAGCAGGTTGCAAGGTCTTACAGGAAACCAAGAGGATGTCGGGTGAGTCCTTGTTGGTCTGGCCACGACATTCCAAAAGAGTTGCGCGCATGTTCAATGACCCCGCGAATCCGGGTGTTTCCCGGCATCCCTTCACAAGCCATTACCGGGAGTGTGTAGAAACATCAAGACATGTCCGACTTCGCGGAGACTTCTTCGCGTGGCTGCGCGCGGGCTTGTTGATGCTGCTTGTGTGCGCCGCCGCACCGGTATGGGCGAGCAAGGCGATCCAGTTCGAGTTCAACGACATCGACGGCAAGCAGGTTCGACTGGAGGACATGCGCGGAAAGTGGGTGCTGGTGAATTTCTGGGCGCCCTGGTGTCCCCTCTGCTGGGCGGAGGTGCCCACGCTCAACAAGATGCACAAGCGCGACGATTTCGTGGTGATTGGTGTAGGCCTGGACTATGGGCCGGACGCCGACATGGTGCGCGCCACCGCGAAAAAGCATGGCCTTGATTTCATCATCGTCGCCGGCGGTTCGCGCCGCGACACCACCAGCCCCTACCGGCAGGTGGGGCCGGTGGATTTCTTCCCGACCTCCTACCTCTACGACCCCACCGGCGACATCGTCATGTTCGTGCCGGGCCAGGTACGGGAATCGAAGCTGCGGGTGTTCATCGACGACTGGACGCGGAAAAACACGAAAAAAGCCGGCGGCCGCTGAAGCGGCGGGTCATTCGCCTCTCAAGAAACACGAAGGGCCGCCCCAAGTGTTTCTTGGCCCCCGTGGGGGGCGATTCGGAGCATTGCTTCGAATCGGGGGCCGTGCTCAACGCCGCAGGATCGCCAGCCAGCGCCACAGGTTGAGCATGGCCGACAGCGACGCGGCCACGTAGGTCAGGGCGCAGGCGGTGAGGATGCGGCGCGCTGCGGGCAGGTCGCGGGGTTCCAGCACGTCCAGCTTCAGCAGTGGCAGGGCACGGCGGAAACTGGCGTCGAACTCCACCGGCAGGGTGACCAGGTGCACCAGCGCGGCGGACAGGAAACCGGCGGCACCGATGAGTGCGGTGACCAGGCCGCCGCCAGGCCGGCGCGCGAGCAGCATGAACACCGGCGTGATCAGCATCAAGACCGCCCCCAGTTTTTCCGCGCCCTGCGCCACCCGCACCAGGCGCGTGCGCCAGGTCAGCGGCTGGTAGCCGGCCTGATGCTGCAGGGCGTGGCCCACCTCGTGCGCGGCGACGGTCAGGGCGGTGAGCGAGCGGCCCTGGTAGTTGGCCGCGGACAGGCGCACGGTGCGGCTGGACGGATCGTAATGATCGCCCTGCTCGGTGATTTCCACGCGGACTTCGGTCAAACCCTGTTCGCCCAGCAGTCGCCGCGCCAGACTGGCGCCGGTGTGGGTGAACTCGGCGCGTTCTCCCGCATGCCGGCGCAGCACGGCGTTGGCCCACCAGCCGGGCAGCACCATCAGGACGAGAAAGACGACCAGGGCGAGAAGGTAAAGCATGACGGGGAGAGACCGCGCGGGCGCTCAGCGGTTCACGTCCACCACGTAGCGTCCGGTCACCCGCCCCGCGAGGATATTCGCGGCGGCCGCGACCGTTTCCGACAGGCCGATCACCTTGCCGATGCCAGCCAGGTCGGCCGGCGTGATGCGCGCCGCCAGCAGAGCCCAGGCCGCCTCGCGGCGGGCCCGGCTGGCATAGACCGAGTCGATGCCATAGAGCGTGACGCCGCGCAGAATGAAGGGCGCCACGCTGGCCGGGAAATCCATGCCCATGGCCAGGCCGCAGGCGGCCACCGCGCCGTTGCGGCGTACCTGGGCGCAGGCGTTGGCCAGGGCGTGGCTGCCCAGGGCGTCTACCACCCCGGCCAGGCGTTCCTTCTGCAAGGGCTTGCCGGGCACCGCGAATTCGGCGCGAGGCAGCACTTCGGCGGCACCCAGTCCTTTCAGATATTCCGCGTCCTCTTCCTTGCCGGTGACCGCCCACACCTGAAAGCCGGCGCGGGCCAGGAGCAGCACAGTGACGGAACCGACGCCGCCGGTGGCGCCGGTGACCAGGATCGGACCGTCTTCCGGCTTCAGGCCGTGCATTTCCAGGGCCTGCACGCACATGGCGGCGGTGTAGCCGGCAGTACCCACGGCAGCGGCCTCGAAGGGGCCGTAGGGCGCGGGCAGCTTCACCGGCCAGGCTGCGGGTACGCGCACGTACTGCGCCAGGCCACCCCAGCGCGTCTCGCCCTGGCCCCAGCCGTTCACCACCACCGCGTCGCCGGGGCTGAAGTCAGGGCTGGACGAGCTTTCCACCACCCCGGCCGCGTCGATGCCGGCCACCATGGGCCAGGCGCGCACGATGGGGCTGGTGTTGCCGATGGCCAGGGCATCCTTGTAATTGAGGGTGGAATGGCTTACCCGGATCAGCACCTCGCCTTCCGGCAGGGCGGCTTCGTCCAGATCGGCGACGCGGGCGGAAAAGACGGGCTGGTTGTTTAGCAGCAGGGCTTGGAAAGTCATGTCGCCTCCTTGGCGGTGAGGGCGTGGATGCTGGCGCGCATGCGCCAGACCATGTAGAGACCGGGCACGGCCGCTGCCACCGAGAACAGGAAGAAGGCCGGCCAGCCCGTGGATTCGGCCAGCACGCCGGAGACGGGGCTGACGTAGATGCGGCCCACCGCCGCCAGGGCCGAGAGCAGGGCATAGTGGGTGGCGGTGTAGCGATGGTTGCACAAGCCCATAAGCAGGGCGACAAAGGCCGCCGTGCCCATGCCGCTGGTGACGTTCTCGAAGGCGATGGCCGCCATCAGCAGGGTATCGATGTGGCTTTCGTGGTCGAGGGCGACGAAGCCCAGATCGAAGGGCGGCAGCGCGAAGCTGCCCCAGGCGCCTTTGCCCAGCACCGCCAGCGCATAAAAGCCGAAATTGGACAACAGTTGCAGCACGCCGAAGGCGAGCAGGGACTGGAACAGGGAGAGGCGCAGCATCAGGGCACCGGCGAGGACCGCGCCGAAGATGGTGAGCCAGATGCCGATGATCTTGTTGACGATGCCCACCTCCGCCTGGGTGAAGGCCATGCCCTTGATCAGGAAGGGCGTGGTAAGGGTGCCGGCGAAGGCGTCGCCCAGCTTGTACAGCACGATGAGCAGCAAGAAGGCCCAAGCGCCGGGCTGGTTGAAAAAGCTTTCCAGGGAGCGGTTCAGGGTCTCGAAGCCGGCCCGGCGTGCGGCCCAGGCGCCCAGGGGCAGGGCCATGGCGATGCCGGCCAGCACGAACAGGAGTTGCACCCACTTGTTGGCGTCGTGCGGATCGAGACCCAGGCCGATGAGCAGCCAGCGCGACAGGAAAGCGCCCGCCAGCACGCCCGCCAGCATGGCGAGGAAGCCCAGCAGTTCGCGCACCGGATCGCTGGCCAGGGGTTTCGAGGCGCCGGCCACGCGCGGCAGGGTGAGCAGCGACACCACCGCCGCCGCCAGCAGGATGCCCGCCATGACCCGGTACACCGCGCCCCAACTGCCCCACTGTTCCGCCCAGATCAGGGCGATGCCACCCGAAAGGATCATGGCAAGGCGGTAGCCGAACACCGACATGGACGCGCCCAGCCCGCGCTCGCGCGCCTCCAGCACATCGGTGCGGTAGGCGTCGATGACCACGTCCTGCGAGGCCGAGAGGAAGGCCACCCCCACCGCCGCCGCCGCGAACAGCAGCGGCTGCGCCGCCGGCGTCAGGCCGGACATCCACCACAGCATGCCGGCCAGGGCCAGTTGCGTAAGCACCAGCCAGCCCCGCCGTCGCCCCAGGAAGGGCGGCTCGAAGCGGTCCATGAGCGGCGCCCAGAGGAACTTGAAGGTATAGGGCACCCCCACCAGGCCGAGAAAACCGATGGTGGCGATGTCCACCCCGTCCACCGTCAGCCAGGCCTGCATGGCCTGGCCGGTCAGCGCCAGCGGCAGGCCGGAGGCGAAGCCTAGGAAGAGGACGGCGGCGAGGCGGTGGAAGGAGGCAAAGCTAGAGGGCATGGTCGTAATCCACCACCAGCGGCGCGTGGTCCGAGAAGCGCTGTTCCTTGTAGACGAAAGCGCGTTGGGCTTTCGCCGCCAGGCCCGGCGTGGCGATCTGGTAGTCGATGCGCCAGCCCACGTTCTTCGCTCGGGCCTGGCCGCGGTTGCTCCACCAGGTGTAGGCCTCGCCAGTGTGGTCGGGGTACAGGCGGCGATAGACGTCGACCAGACCGAGGCGCTCGAACACCTCGGTGAGCCAGGCGCGTTCCTCGGGCAGGAAGCCGGAATTTTTCTGGTTCGACTTCCAGTTCCTCAGATCCTTCTCGGTATGGGCGATGTTCCAGTCGCCGCACAGCAGCAGTTCGCGGCCGCCGGCGACCAGGTTTTCCAGGTGCGGCAGGAAGCGTTCCATGAAGCTGAACTTGGCCGCCTGGCGCTCCGGCGAGCTGGAACCCGAGGGCAGGTAGATCGAGATGGCGGCGAAATCCTTGAAGTGGAGCTCAAGATATCGGCCTTCCCGGTCGATATCCTCGATGCCGAGCCCTTCGATGACGCGTCGCGGAGGGGAGCGGGTGTACAGGCCGACGCCGCTGTAGCCCTTCTTCTCGGCGCAATGGAAGAAGCCGGCCAGGCCGGGCGGGTCGCGCATCTCCGCCGTCAGGTCGGCGGGCTGGGCCTTGAGTTCCTGGAGGCAGACCAGGTCGGCGTGCTGGGCGGCGAGCCAGGGATAGAGGCCTTTCCCGGCGGCGGAACGGATTCCGTTAAGATTCAGGCTGATGACGCGCATGGAATGAGGATAGGCAGGGTGCAGAGTTTCAAGACCGAGTTTCTCGATTTCGCGATTCGCCAGCAGGTATTGCTGTTCGGCGAATACAAGACCAAGGCCGGACGCATGAGTCCGTACTTCTTCAATGCCGGCCTGTTCAACGACGGCCTGTCGCTGAAGCGGCTCGGGGAATTCTACGCCAAGGCCATCGACGCCTCCGGCCTGGCCTACGACGGCCTGTTCGGCCCCGCCTACAAGGGCATTCCCCTGGCGGCCTCGGTGGCCATCGCCCTGGCCTCCGCCGGGCGCAATGTGCCTTACAGCTACAACCGCAAGGAAGCCAAGGACCACGGTGAAGGCGGCAACATCGTCGGCGCGCCGCTGCGCGGCCGCATCCTCATCGTCGACGACGTGATTTCCGCCGGCACCTCGGTGCGCGAGTCGGTGCAACTCATCCGCGCCGCCGGTGCCACCCCCTGCGCCGTGGCCATCGCCCTCGACCGCATGGAGCGGGGCCAGGGCGAGCTGTCGGCGGTGCAGGAGGTGAGCCGCGATTTCGGCCTGCCGGTCATCAGCATCGTCGATCTGGACGATCTCGCCGAGCATTTCGCCGGCAAGACGGAATGGCGGGCCACCCTTTCCCGTATCCACGACTACCGCGCCGCCTACGGCGTCGCGGCGGCCTGACCGATGCAATATACCCCGTCCTTCCCGCTCTCCTCATCCTGGCCAGTCTGGCGCTGCCCGGCGCGACCCTCGCGCAAGCGACCTACCGCTGGGTGGACGAGCAGGGCCGGGTGCATTACGGCGATCACATTCCCAGCAAGGATGCCGGTCTGGGCAACGTGGAACTGGACCGGCAGGGCCGCGTGAAGAAGGAAACCCCGCGCACCCGCCTGAGCCCCGAGGAGCGCGCCCGCCTGGAGGCGGAAGAGCGCCGGCGCGAGGAGGCGCGGCGGCTTGAGGAGGCGCGGCAGCGGCGCGACCGCGCCCTGGTCACCACCTACGTGAACGAGGCGGAAATCGATCTCGCCCGCGACCGCGCCCTGGACCAGGAGGAAGCCAACCTCAAGGGCCTACGCATCCGCCACAAGGCGGCCACCGACAAGCTGGCCGCCGCCAACGCCCAGCTCGCGCCGCACGCCGGCAGCCAGGCGGCGCCGCGCGCGGCCGTGCAGATGCGCGACGAAGCCCGCGCCGAACTGGCCAAGCTGGACAGCCTCATCGCCCAGCGCGAAAAGGCCAAGGAAGACATCCGCCAGCGTTACGAGGCGGACAAGCTGCGCTATCGCGAACTGCGCGCCCGGACGCCGCGCTGAGGCGGCTCAGCCCAGCTTTTTGCGCAGCAGCTCGTTGACCTGGGCCGGGTTGGCCTTGCCCTTGCTGGCCTTCATGACCTGACCCACCAGGGCGTTGAAGGCCTTCTCCTTGCCGGAACGGAATTCCTCCACCGACTTCGGGTTGGCGGCCAGGACTTCGTCGATGAGCGGCTCGATGGCGCCGGCGTCGGAGACCTGTTTGAGGCCTTTGGCTTCGATGATGGCGTCGGCCTCCCCGCCTTCGTTCCACATGGCCTCGAAGACCTGCTTGGCCAGCTTGCCGGACAGGGTGCCGTCCTGGATGCGCGCCAGCAGGCCGGCCAACTGCTTGGCGGGGATGCGGTTGGCGGCGATGTCCAGTTCGGCCTTGTTCAACGCGGCGGAGAGGTCGCCCATGATCCAGTTCGCGGCCAGCTTGGCGTTCTCGCCGCGCGCGGGCAGGGCGGCCAGCACCGCCTCGAAGTACTCGGCCATGGCGCGGGAGGCGGTCAGGGTGCCGGCGTCATAGGCCGACAGGCCGAACCGCTCGCGGTAGCGGGCCTGCTTCTGTTCCGGCAGTTCCGGCAGCCCCGCCTTCACCTGCTCGATCCAGGCCTCGTCCAGCTTCACCGGCAACAGGTCGGGATCGGGGAAGTAGCGGTAGTCGTGGGCGTCCTCCTTGCTGCGCATGGCGCGGGTCTCGCCGGTGTCCGGATTGAACAGCACGGTGGCCTGCTGGATCTTGTGGCCGTCCTCGATCCGCTCGATTTGCCAGCGCACCTCGTAGTCGATGGCCTGCTCCAGGAAGCGGAAGGAGTTCAGGTTCTTGATCTCCCGCCGGGTGCCGAATTCCTTCTGGCCCACCGGGCGCACGGACACGTTGGCGTCCACCCGGAAGCTGCCCTCCTGCATGTTGCCGTCGCAGATGCCGATCCAGGTCACCAGGGTGTGCAGGGCGCGGGCGTAGGCCACGGCCTCCTTGGCGGAGCGCATGTCCGGCTCGGAGACGATTTCCAGCAAGGGCGTGCCGGCCCGGTTCAGGTCGATGCCCGTCATGCCATGGAAGTCCTCGTGCAGGCTCTTGCCCGCGTCCTCCTCCAGATGGGCGCGGGTGATGCGGATGGTCTTTTCCGCATCGCCGACCTGGATGCTCAGATGGCCGCCCTCGACGATGGGCAGCTCGTACTGGCTGATCTGGTAGCCCTTGGGCAAATCCGGATAGAAGTAATTCTTGCGGGCGAAGACGTTGGTCCGGTTGAGCTTGGCGCCGATGGCCAGGCCGAAGCGGATGGCCCGCTCCACCGCCCCCTTGTTCAGCACCGGCAGCACCCCGGGCAGGGCGATGTCGACCTGGCAGGCCTGGGTGTTGGGCGCGGCGCCGAAGGCGATGCTGGCGCCGGAGAAGATCTTGGACTGGGTGGTGAGCTGGGTGTGCACCTCCAGCCCGATGACGGTTTCCCACTGCATGGTCAAATTCCTTGCGGTGCGCGCGCGTGCCAGTCGGTCGCCAACTGGAACTGGTGCGCCACGTTCAGCATCTTCGCCTCGGCGAAATAATTGCCGATGAGTTGCAGGCCAATGGGCAGGCCCTGGCCATCGAAACCGCAGGGCAGCGACATGCCGGGCAGGCCGGCCAGGTTCACGGCGATGGTGTAGATGTCGGACAGATACATCTGCACCGGATCGTCGGCCTTTTCCCCCAGCCGGAAGGCGGTGGTGGGGGCGGTGGGGCCCAGGATCACGTCGCACTGCCTGAACGCCTCGGCAAAATCGTTGGCGATCAGCCGGCGCAGGCGCTGGGCCTGGATGTAATAGGCATCGTAGTAGCCGTGGGAGAGCACGTAGGTGCCGATCATGATGCGGCGCTTGACCTCGGCGCCGAAGCCTTCGGCGCGGGTCTTCTCGTACATGTCGGTGAGGTCCCTGTATTCGGGCGTGCGGTAGCCGTAGCGCACGCCGTCGAATCGGGACAGGTTGCTGGAGGCCTCCGCCGGCGCCAGCACGTAATAGGCGGCCACCGACAGACGCGAGTTGGGCAGGCCCACTTCCACGGTCTCGGCCCCCAGCTTGCGGTACTGGTCGATGGCTGCCTCGACGGCCCTGGCGGTGTCGCCGCTCAGCCCCTCGCCGAAAAACTCGCGGGGCAGGCCGATCCTCAGGCCGGCCAGAGGCTTGGTCAGGTCGCGGGTGTAATCCTCCTTCACCCGTTCCAGGCTGGTGGAATCGCGCACGTCGAAGCCGGCCATGACGTTGAGCAGCCAGGCGCAGTCCTCCGCGGTGCGCCCCATCGGCCCGCCCTGGTCCAGGCTGGAGGCGAAGGCGATCATGCCGTAGCGCGAGACCACGCCGTAGGTGGGCTTGAGGCCGGTGATGCCGCACAGGGCCGCCGGCTGGCGGATGGAGCCGCCGGTATCGGTGCCGGTGGCCGCCGGCGCCAGGCCCGCGGCGACGCAGGCCGCGCTGCCGCCGGAGGAGCCGCCGGGCACGCGGGCGGTATCCCAGGGGTTCTTCACCGGACCGAAGAAGCTGGTCTCGTTGGAGGAGCCCATGGCGAACTCGTCCATGTTGGTCTTGCCGAGAGTGGGCATGCCCGCCGCCTTGAACTGCTCGATGACGTGGGCGTCGTAGGGCGAGACGAAGTTGGCCAGAATCTTCGAGCCGCAGGTGGTGAGCCAGCCCTCGGCGCAGAAGATGTCCTTGTGCGCGACGGGAACGCCGGTGAGCGGGCCGGCCTGGCCTGCGGCGCGGCGCGCGTCGGCGGCGGCGGCTTCGGCCAGGGTCCTGTCCGCGTCCACGGTGATGAAGGCGTTGAGGGTGGGGTTCAGCGCCTGGATGCGGGCCAGGTAGTCCCGGCACAGTTCGACGCTGGAAGCCTTGCCGTCGGCGAGAAGGGTGGAGAGGGAGCGGAGGGTGTGGGTCATAGAAGTCAGCTCGTAGCGGGTAGTTGGTAGCGGGTAGCTGTAGCTTCCGCGCCGGAGGCGCGCTGAAAATGCTACAGGCTACGAGCTACTGGCTACCGGCTGCTATTCAATCACCTTGGGCACCAGATACAGCCCGTCCTCGGTCTGCGGGGCGACGGCCTGGAAGGCTTGCCGCCGGTCGGGCTCGGTGACCGCGTCGGCGCGCAGGCGCTGGCTCAGGTCCTGGGCGTGGGACATGGGCTCGACCCCGGTGGTGTCCACCGCCTGCATCGCTTCGATGAGGCCGAAGATGCCGTTCAACTGGGTCTGGTAGCCGGCGGCCTCGGCCTCGTTCACGCGAATGCGGGCCAGTTTGGCGATGCGCTGGACGTCGTCGATGCTTAGCGACATAGGATAAGCGGACTTAATAGAACAAGCGGGCTAGGTTATCATACGCCGCTATTTTTCCGACCTTCGGGACCTCATTACATGTTCGGACTCCTCCGCGGCTATTTCTCCACCGATCTGGCGATCGACCTGGGGACTGCCAACACCCTGATCTACGTACGCGGCCGGGGCATCGTGCTGAACGAGCCCTCGGTGGTGGCCATCCGCCAGGAAGGCCTGACCGGCAAGAAGACCATCCAGGCGGTGGGCATCGAGGCCAAGCAGATGCTGGGCCGCACGCCGGGCAACATCTCCGCCATTCGACCGATGAAGGATGGCGTTATCGCCGACTTCAACATCACCGAGCAGATGCTGAAGTTCTTCATCAAGAAGGTGCACGACACCCGGCTGTTCCATCCCAGCCCGCGCATCATCATCTGCGTGCCCTCCGGCGCCACCCAGGTGGAGCGCCGCGCCATCCGCGAATCGGCGATCGGCGCCGGCGCCCGCCAGGTCTATCTGATCGAGGAACCCATGGCGGCGGCCATCGGCGCCGGCATGCCGGTGGCGGAGGCGACCGGCTCCATGGTGGTGGACATCGGCGGCGGCACCACCGAGGTGGGCGTGATTTCCCTGGGCGGCATGGTCTACTCGACCTCCTCGCGGGTCGGCGGCGACAAGTTCGACGAGGCCATCATCAACTACATCCGCCGCAACTACGGCATGCTCATCGGCGAGGCCACCGCCGAGCAGATCAAGAAGGAAATGGGCTCCGCCTTCCCGGGTTCGGAAGTGCGCGAGATGGAGGTGAAGGGCCGCAACCTGGCCGAAGGCATCCCGCGCAGCTTCACCATCACCAGCAACGAGATCCTGGAAGCCCTTACCGAACCCCTCAACACCATCGTCTCCTCGGTCAAGTCGGCCCTGGAGCAGACCCCGCCGGAACTCGGCGCCGACATTGCCGAGAAGGGCATGGTGCTCACCGGCGGCGGCGCCCTGCTGCGCGACATCGATCGCCTGCTCATGGAGGAAACCGGCCTGCCGGTCATCATCGCGGAAGACCCGCTTTCCTGCGTGGTGCGCGGCTCCGGTCGCGCCCTGGAGGAAATGGACCGGCTGTCCACGGTGTTCACCAACGATTGAACGGGGTGAAGGGGGAAGGGAGAAGGGTAAAGGGTCCATGGCCCTGACAGCTTTCACCCTTCCCCCTTCACCCTGACCCCTTCACGTCTCCCATGTCTCCCGCCTCCCATGCGCCGATGTTCGTCCGGGAGATGGGGCTGCCGCTGCGCTTCTCCCTGTACGTTCTGCTCTGCCTGTTCCTGCTCGCCCTGGACGCCCGCTACGCCGCCCTGTCCGGCCTGCGCGCCGGGCTTAATGCCGTCCTCCACCCCGTTCAGACGGCCTTGGCCCAGCCCTGGCATTGGCTGCGCGGGGCCGGCGGCTTCTTCGTCACGCACGCCGAAGTGAGCGCCGAGAACGTCGAGCTGCGCCAGCGGGAGGAACGCTTGCGCGCCGATCTGCTCGATCGACGAGCGCTGGCCGACGAGAACGCGCAACTGCGCGCCCTGCTCGCCCTGCCGCCGCGGCCCGGAGTGATTGCCGTGGTGGGGGAAATCCAGGCCGCGCTGCCCGACCCGTTCGCCCGCAAGGTCGTCATCAACCGCGGCGAAGCCCATGGCCTTGCCGCCGGCTGGCCGGTGGTGGACGCCACCGGTCTGGTAGGCCAGGTCACCCGCGTGTTCCCCTGGACCGCCGAGGTCACCCTGCTGACCGACCGCGGCCAGGCCGCGCCGGTGCAGAACCAGCGCAACGGCCTGCGCATCATCGTCTCCGGACAGGGTTCCGACAGCCTCCTGGAGGTGCGTTTTCTCGATGCGCACGCGGATCTGAAGGTCGGCGACCTGTTGTATACCTCCGGCATCGACGGGGTCTATCCCGCCGGCATTCCGGTGGCCGAGGTGGTGCACACCGAACAGCCGCGCCACTCACCCTTCGCGCGCGCCCTCTGCCGACCCCTGGGTGGAGTGGGCCAGTATCGGCATGTGCTGGTGCTCAAGCCGGAGCCTGTGGCCGCTACGGTGCCACCGCCGCAGCCATCACCGCGCAAGTCGCCGGAGTCCCGCCATGCCCCGCGCTGAACCCGGCACAAGCAAGCCCCTGCTGCCCCAGGGTGCGGAACTCGTCGCGCCACCGACGCCGGCGCGCGTCTATGCCAGCCTCGCCGTGGCCCTGGCGGCCACGCTGCTGCCGTGGGCGGACGGCATGCTCTGGCTGGTGCCGGACTTCACCCTCATGGCCTTGCTTTACTGGAGCATCCGCGCGCCCCGCCTGGCCGGGTTGGGTGTCGCCTTCTTGCTCGGCCTCGTTACCGATGTCGCCGGCGGCGTGCTCATGGGCCTGAATGCGCTGGCCTATTGCGCCGCCACCTTCGTCATCCTCATGCTGCGCCGCCGCCTGGAGGGCTTCGACGTGCCCCGCCAGGCCCTGCAGCTGGCTCCGCTGTTGCTGGGCAAGGAGGCATTGGTGTTGCTGGCCGGCCTCATGCTGGGCTTGCCGCAGGCCGATTGGCGCTGGCTCGCCGCCGGCCTTGTGGCGGCGGTGCTGTGGTTGCCCCTGGCCTGGCTGATGGACCGCCTCACCGGCTACACCCGCGTGGCGGGCCAGGGCGAAGCGGGCCCGCGCGTCCGCGTTTGAATTCGCCCACAGCGCGCCCGTGAGCAGCCTGCGCCTCATCAACCCGGAACTGGAGTTCCTGCGCTACCGGCGCCGCATGGAGATCGCCGGGGTGGGCGCGGCACTGCTCTTCCTGCTGCTGTTCGGACGCTTCGTCTGGCTGCAACTGGTGCAGTACGACCACTACCAGTCCCTGGCGGAAAACAACCGCATCTCCCTGCTGCCCGCGCCGCCTACGCGTGGAGTCATCTACGACCGCCAGAACATGGTGCTGGCGCAGAATTTCTCCGCCCACACCCTGGAAATCACACCCTCCGAGACCGGCGACAAGCTGGACGCGGTGATCGACCGGCTCGCCGAGATCGTCGAAATCGAGCCGGGCGACCGCAAGCGTTTCCGGAAGATGCTGGCGGAGAGCAAGAACTTCGAGAGCATCCCCATCCGCAACCTGCTCACCGAGGAGGAGGCGGCACGCTTCGCCGTCAACCGCTACCGCTTCCCCGGCGTCGAGGTGAGCGCGCGCCAGTTCCGGCAGTACCCCATGGGCCCCGGCTTCGCCCACGTGGTGGGCTACATCGGCCGCATCGGCGAGAAAGACAAGGCGCGCCTGGAGGAGGAGGGTCTCTACGCCAATTACAAGGGCAGCGACCACATCGGCAAGCTCGGCATCGAGGCGCGCTACGAGCGCTGGCTGCACGGCCGCACCGGCATCGAGAAGGTGGAGACCGATTCCGGCGGCCACGCCGTGCGCCTGCTGTCACGGACCGAGCCGGTGGCCGGCCACAACATCTACCTGCATCTCGACGCCCGCCTGCAGCAGGTCGCGGAGCGGGTCTTCGGCGACTATCGCGGTGCCTTGGTGGCCCTCGATCCACGCAACGGCGCCGTGCTGGCGCTGATGTCGAAGCCGGGTTTCGACCCCAACCTGTTCGTCGACGGCATCGACACGCAGACCTGGCGCGAACTCAACGACTCTCCCGACCGCCCCCTCATCAACCGCGCCTTGCGCGCCATCTACCCGCCGGGCTCCACCATCAAGCCGTTCATGGGTCTGGCCGGCCTGGAGCTGGGCCTGCGAAGGCCAGGCGACAGCATCGCCGATCCCGGCTACTTCAGCCTGCCGGGCAGCAGCCACCGCTACCGGGACTGGAAGAAGGAAGGGCACGGCATGGTGGATCTGAAAAAATCCATCGCCCAGTCCTGTGATACCTACTATTACCAGCTGGCACACCAGATGGGGATCGAGCGCATGGCCGACTTCCTCGGCAAGTTCGGCTTCGGCGCGCGGACCGGCGTCGATCTCGACGGCGAGCTGGCCGGCCTGATGCCAACGCCGGCCTGGAAGCAGAGACGCTTCAAACAACCCTGGTGGCCGGGCGAGACGGTGATCGCCGGCATCGGCCAGGGCTACATGCTGGCCACCCCCATGCAGCTGGCCATGGCCACCATGGCTTTGGCCAATGGTGGCGTCCTCTACCAGCCGCAGTTGATCCGCGCCTGGCGCGAGCCGATCAGTGGCCGCGTGGCCTACGCCGCGCCGCGGCGGGTCGGCGAGATTGCGCTGAAACCGGAACATCTGGCGGTGATCCGCCAGGCCATGATCGAGGTCATGCTGCCCGGCGGCACCGCCGCCCGCTCCGGCGCGGGAGCGCCCTACGGCATCGGCGGCAAGACCGGGACTTCCCAGGTCATCGGCATCAAGCAGGGTGCCCGCTACGACGAGAAGCGCATCGCCGCGCGGCATCGCGACCACGCCCTGTTCGTCGCCTTCGCGCCGGCGGAGGCGCCCACCATCGTCGTTGCCGTGATGGTGGAGAACGGCGGCAGCGGCAGCGGCACCGCCGCCCCCATCGCGCGCAAGGTGCTCGACTACTGGCTGTTGGGCAAGCTGCCGACCGTCTATGAGCCGGAGGAACCCGTCGACGCTCCCATCCCCGAGGAAGCCGAAGACAGCGGACCGGTGCAAGGGGGTGGGCTGGTGGCGATACCGGAAGAGGATCTGACGCGATGATCCGGCGCCTGCTGCTGCGCGTGGTTGCCCATCTCGACGGGCCGCTCATGGCCATGCTCGGCCTGTTGCTGCTGATCAGCACGGCCACGGTGTTCAGCGCCTCGGGGGAGAACACGGCACGGGTGTTCGACCATCTCGTCAACATGGGTGTCGCCCTCACCGCCATGCTGCTGATTTCCCACGTACCGCCCCAGCGCCTCATGCAGTTCGCGCCACCGGCCTATGTCCTCGGCCTACTCCTGCTGCTGGGGGTGGCGATGTTCGGCATTGTCGTCAACGGTTCGCGGCGCTGGCTGGATCTGGGCATCACCCGCATCCAGCCGTCCGAGCTGATGCGCCTGGCAGTGCCGATGATGCTGGCCTGGTATCTGCAGTACAAACAGGAAATCCTGAACTGGCGGCATTTCGCGGTGGCCTTCGGCCTTCTCGCCGCACCACTGGCTTTCATCGCCAAGCAGCCCGATCTGGGTACCACCCTGCTCATCGGTACCTCGGGTTTCCTCGTGTTGTTCCTGGGCGGCCTGTCCTGGAAGGTGATCGGCGGCTTCGCCGTCGTCGCCGGGGCGGCCCTGCCGCTGGCCTGGAACACCCTGTTGCACGACTACCAGCGCCAGCGTGTGCTTACCCTCATCGATCCGACCTCCGATCCGCTGGGCGCGGGCTACCACATCATCCAGTCGACCATCGCCGTGGGATCGGGGGGCGTGGTCGGCAAGGGCTGGATGGCGGGGACGCAGACCCATCTCGACTTCCTGCCGGAACGCACCACCGACTTCATCTTCGCGGTGTTTTCCGAGGAGTTCGGCCTCATCGGCAACCTGTTCCTGCTGCTGCTCTACGCCGCCATCATCTGGCGCGGCCTCTGGTTGGCGGCCAGCGCGCCCTCTCTGTTCGGCCGCCTGTTGTCGGGCGCCATCATGTTCACCTTCTTCACCTATGCCTTCGTCAACATGGGCATGGTCTCCGGCATCCTGCCGGTGGTGGGCGTGCCCCTGCCGCTGGTCAGCTACGGCGGCACCTCCATGCTGACGGTGCTCCTCGGCTTCGGCATCGTGATGAGCGCGGCGACACACAAAAAGCTTGTAAAAACATAGCGGATACGCGCTACACTTGGAGCGCTTTCTTACGTGCTGCAAGCCTGATGCCCATGACCCGCCCGACCTTGCTGATTCTGGCCCTCGGCCTCGCCCTCGCCGGTTGCAGTACCGCCCCCAGCAAAACCGCGGAACAAGAGGCGACGCCGGTTCTCCCCCCCTTCAAGGGCGGCGGCTATTACAAGGATGACGGTCCCGGCGCGAATCCGCCCGCCAACCTGGCCGACATCCCCGACGCCACGCCGCGCTGGGAGCCCTTGCACCGTTTCGCCAACGCGCCTTACCGGGTGCTGGGCCGGGACTACGTGCCGGTTTCCGGGAATCAGCCCTACAAGGCTCAGGGACTGGCTTCCTGGTATGGCCGCAAGTTCCATGGCAAGTCGACTTCCACGGGCGAGCCGTACGACATGTACGCGATGACCGCCGCCCACCCGACCCTGCCGCTGCCCAGCTACGCCCGTGTCACCAACCTGGAGAACGGCAAGTCGGTGGTGGTGCGGGTCAACGATCGCGGCCCCTTCCACAAGGGCCGCATCATCGATCTCTCGTATACCGCCGCCTACAAGCTGGATGTGCTCAAGGGCGTGACGCCGGTGGAAGTGGAGACAGTGTTGCCGGAGGACGCGCCCAGCAGCTTCACCGCCCTTGCGGACGCGCCCTTCGCGCCTCCCGCCCAGGCGACGGTGGCATCGGCCAAGTTGGAGACGAGCGCGCCGGAGGTGGTGCCTGAACGCGTGCAGGTCGCGGCGGCGCCGACCACGCCGGCGGAGGTGCCGGTTGCCGGCGCCGGGCCCGTCTATCTGCAACTGGGTGCCTTCTCCCGTCTGGATACGGCGGATGGCCTGATGGCGCGCGCCAGCGCCATCCTCTCGCGGGAATTTCCCGGTGTACTGCGGCTGCAATCCAACGGTCTGCACAAGGTTCAGGCCGGGCCGTTCACGCCCGGCGCGCAGGCCGAGCGCGCCGCCGCGCTGGTCCGCGAGGAACTCGGCATCCGGGCGTTCCGCGTCAGTGACGGCGCCCAGGCCGCGCATGCCGCGCCCGCATCGACGCCAACAACCGTCGACGCGTCCACAGAAGCCGTCGCCAAGCCAACGGCGCTCCCGCTCGCGGCCGCCCCCGCTGTTCTCCCGGTCACGCCGGGCCTGTATCTGCAACTGGCCGCGTTGTCCACGCCGGCCGCAGCCAACGCTTACGCGGAGCGGGTGCGGAGTCGTTACGGCGACACGCTGCCGGGCGTCACCCGCATCAACATCGACAGCCTGTTCAAGGTCCAGGCCGGCCCCTTTGCCACGCCGGAGGAAGCCCAGCGTGTGGCCCTCGCCTATCAGCAGGACTTCGGCGTGCGGCCTTACCGGGTCGTGCGCTGAATCGACCCGGCGCGCGCCCGCCTGCATCCGGCGGGGAACCCGGCGCGCCGCGGCGGGTCCGTCCACCAGCCCGGCGCGCCGTGCCCATTCCCGATTCCACTTGTCCGACCCTCCACCACCCATGAAGCCGTTGCGCCTGATTCCCTGCCTTGCCCTGTCCTTTCTGAGTCTTGTCCTGCCCGCCCGCGCCGCCCTGCCGGTGCCGCCGCCACCCCAGATCGAGGCGCGCGCCTGGCTGCTGATCGATGCCGCCAGCGGCCTGCCGCTGGCGGAAAAGAACGCCGATGCGAAGGTGGAGCCGGCCTCGCTGACCAAGCTGATGACCGCCTACCTCGCCTTCGCCGCCCTCAAGGAGGGCCGCCTGAAGCCGGAGCAGACCCTGCCGGTCTCCGAGAAGGCCTGGAAGGCCGAGGGCTCGCGCATGTTCCTCGACCCGCGCAAGCCGGCGCGGGTGGACGACCTGTTGAAGGGCGTCATCGTCCAGTCCGGCAACGACGCCTGCATCGTGCTTGCGGAAGCCATCGCCGGCTCCGAGGAAGGCTTCGCCTCGATGATGAACCAGACCGCCAAGCGGCTGGGCATGACCGGCACGCATTTCCTCAATTCCACCGGCCTGCCGCATCCCCAACACATGACCACGGCGCGCGATCTGGCCAGACTGGCTGGCGCCCTGATCCGCGATTTCCCGGAGCATTACAAGCTCTATTCGATGCGCGAGTTCGCCTTCAACGGCATCACCCAGCCCAACCGCAACCGCCTGCTGTTCATGGATCCCAGCGTCGACGGGGTGAAGACCGGCCATACCCAGAGCGCCGGCCACTGCCTGATCGCCTCGGCCCAGCGTGAACAACGTCGCCTGCTCAGCGTGGTGCTGGGCGCCGGGTCGGACAGCGGGCGTGCCATGGAAAGCCAGAAACTGCTGAACTACGGCTTCCAGTTCTTCGAGACCGTGAAGCTCTATCCCGCCAACCAGGCAGTCGCCAGCCTGCGCATCTACAAGGGCAAGGGCAGCCAGGTAAAGGCCGGCTTCCTGGGCGATTTCCACGTCACCGTGCCGCGCGGTTCGGCGAAGAACATCCAGGCCCAGACTGTCACCCAGCAACCTCTGCTGGCACCGGTCCGGCGCGGCCAGCGCCTGGGCACCCTGCGCGTGTCGGTGGATGGACAGCCGGTGGGCGAGTACCCGCTACTGGCCCTGGAGGATATCGCCGTGTCCGGCATCCTGGGGCGGGGCTGGGACAACATCCTGCTGATGTTGAGGTAAGGCGGTGAGAGCGAATTAGCGAGTCGGGAGTGGAGAGTAGCGAGTAGGATTTCCCCCACTCTTCTCTCCTCAGCACACAGCATGCCGACCGTCTATCTCAACGGCCAGTTCCTGCCCTTGGAGGCAGCCCGCGTCCCGGTCATGGACCGGGGGTTCCTGTTCGGCGACGGGGTCTACGAGGTCATTCCCGTCTACGACCGCCGCCCCTTCCGCCAGGAGGACCATCTGGCGCGCCTGCGCGCCAGCCTGGACGGCATCCGCCTGGGCGATCCGCATTCCGCCGCCGAGTGGACCGCGCTGATCGAGCGCATCGTCGCCGACGCGCCCTGGGACGATCTCGGCGTGTATCTCCAGGTCACCCGCGGCCCCGGCCCCCGCGACCACGCCTTTCCCCGCGACATCCGCCCCACCGTCTTCCTCATGCCCCTGGAACTGCCGGCGCCGCCGCCGGCCCTGATCGAGCACGGCGTCGCCGCCATCACCGCCGAGGACACGCGCTGGAGCCGCTGCGACATCAAGGCCACCTCCCTGCTGGCCAACGTGCTGCTGCGCCAGCTTTCGGTGGACGCCGGCTGCGCCGAAACCCTGCTGATCCGTGACGGCCAGCTCATGGAAGGCTCCGCCAGCAGCGTCTTTCTGGTGCGGGACGGTGTCCTCCTGGCCCCGCCGAAGACGCCTCTCATCCTGCCCGGCATCACCTACGACGTGGTTCTGGAACTCGCGGCGGCGGCACACATGCCGACCGCGATCCGCGCCCTGTCCGCGGCCGAGCTGCGCGACGCCGACGAGGTCTGGATCACCTCCTCCACCAAGGAGATCCTCGCCGTCACCCGCCTGGACGGCAAGCCGGTTGGCAATGGCGAACCCGGCCCCATCTACCGCCGCATGATCGCCCTCTACCAGACCTACAAGCACACCGTCATGCGTGGAAAGGCGGCGCCGTGAGCGATACGGACAGCCTGCTCGTATTTCCCTGCGACTTTCCCATCAAGATCATGGGCGAGCGCCATGACGACTTCGCGCGCGACATCCTCGCCCTGGTCCTGCGTCACGCCCCCGACTTCGCCGCCGAGAGCGCGGAACTGCGCGCTTCCTCGACGGGCCGCTACCTCTCGCTCACCTGCACCATCCGCGCCGTCTCGCGCGCCCAACTGGACGCGCTCTACCTCGAGTTGAGCGGCGACCCGCGCGTCAAGGTGGTGCTGTGAGCGGCGATCGCCGAGGCCAGTGAGCGCAGCCCGGCCATTCCCCTTCGACCGCCTGGCCGGCCGCGGCATCCCGGTCACCTGGCTGCTGATCGCCGTCAACCTGCTGGTATTCGCCGCCATGCTGGGCTTCGGTGCCGGTCTCTGGCACACCGACAACAGCGTGCAACTGGCCTGGGGCGCCAACTTCGGCCCCGCCACCAAGGACGGCGAATGGTGGCGTCTGGGCAGCGCCATGTTCCTGCACTTTGGCTTTCTGCATCTGGCCCTGAACATGCTCGCCCTCTGGGACAGCGGCCGCCTGGTGGAGCGCGTGCTCGGCCCCGCCCGCTTTCTGGCGGTGTTCGCCGCCGCCGGACTGTCCGGCAACCTGCTCTCCCTCATCGCCCAGGGCGACCGGGCGGTGTCCGGCGGCGCTTCCGGCGCGGTATTCGGCGTCTACGGCGCCCTCCTCGCCATCCTCTGGCTGGAGCGGCGGCATCCGCGCGCCGGCGAGTTCCGCCCCCTGTTCCTGGGCGCCATCCTCTTCACCGGCATCAACATCGTCCTCGGTTTTCAGATTACCGGCATCGACAACGCCGCCCACATCGGCGGCCTGCTCGCCGGCATGCTGGCGGGCGCCGCCCTGGCCCGCCCCGTCGACGCCGAGGCGCCACACCGGCGCGCCTGGCGGCCGCTGCCGGCGGCGATCCTGCTTGTGGCGGCGGCGGGACTCGCCACCCATATCCCGGAACCGCGCTACCGCTGGAGCGAGGAATTGCGCGCGCGCGGCGAGATCGGCCAGTTCCTCGGCGCCGACGCGCGCCTCGGTGCGCGCTGGGGAAGACTCATCGGCCGGGCCAGCCGGGAAGGCATGAGCTTCGACGAACTGGCCGGCCACCTCGAAGCGGAAGTCAGCGCCCCCTACGAGGCCAGCTTCGAGCACCTGGCCCGCCTGCGCCTCGATCCCGACGCTCCCTCTGCCCCCGCCCTCGCGGCCCTGCGCGAATACGCCGAAACCCGTCGCGACGCCGCCCGAGACCTGGTCGACGCGCTGCGCGCGCACGACCCGGAACGCGTGCGCGAGGCGCTCGACCGGGCCAGCGGCGCGGCCACCCAGGAGCCCGCGTCGCGCGGCGAGCGAGCCGGCCCGGCCTGGCCGGGGCATGCCAGAATGCGGCCATGCCACCTCCGCCCATCCCACGCCACCTCGGCCGCGTCGAATACCTGCCCACCTGGGAGGCGATGCGCGCATTCACCGCCCAGCGCGCGGCCGACAGCGAGGACGAAATCTGGCTGCTGGAACATCCGCCGGTGTTTACCCTGGGCATGGCCGGCAAGCGCGAGCACCTGCTCGCCGACCTCGGCATTCCTATCGTTCCCATCGACCGCGGCGGCCAGGTGACCTACCACGGCCCCGGCCAGATCGTCGCCTACCTGCTGCTCGACCTGCGCCGCCTGGGCTACGGTGTGCGCGAACTGGTGCGGCGCATCGAGCAGGCGGTGATCGACCTGCTGGCGGACCATGGCGTGCAAGGCGAGCGCCTGGCCGGCGCGCCCGGCGTCTACGTCGGCGGCGCCAAGATCGCCGCCCTCGGCCTGCGCGTGAAGCAGGGCTGCACCTACCATGGCCTGGCGTTGAACGTAGACATGGACCTCGCCCCCTACCGCGCCATCAATCCCTGCGGCTACGCCGGCATGGCGGTGACCCAGCTCGGGGATCTCGTGCCGGAAGTGAACATGCAGGAGGTCGAGGCGGCCCTGGCGCGGAGGTTGCTCGAGAGGATTTACGGCGGCTGATAGCGAGCGGGGCATGCGAGACGGGCTCGCGCATCCCGCTTCACGCCCAGGGTGCGGTGGAACCGCGACTCCGCGCCGAAACGGCGCGGAGAACCCGCTTACTTCGCGGGCGCCGGCGCCGCCGGCATGGCGGGCATCGCCTGCATCAGCTTCAACAGCATCGCCGGGTCGATGGCCGGCTGCATCTGCGGCAGGTTCATCATCTGCCCCCAGGTCCCATAGGTGCGCGGATCGACGCCGGCGCCCATCCAGTTCATGTACAGGTTGGGGTTCATCGGCGCCATCATCGTGTTCACCGCGCCGGGGCTCATGGGCGCCTGCATCCAGTTGGTGTACATGCCGGGATTCATCATCTGCATGGCCGGCGACCACATCTGCGGGCTCAGCGGCGCCTGCAGCCAGTTGCCATACATGGCCGGGTTGGCGGCCATGCCGGCCATCGCGCCAAGCATCCTGGGGTCCATGCCCGCGGCCAGCCACTTCATGGCGATGGAGGGGTCGCTGAACTGCATGTAGTTCTGCATGCTCGCCGGGTTCATCAAGCCGCCCATCATGCGCACATAGGTCGCCGGATCCATGCCCATCTGGGCGAGCGCCGCGCTGGTATTGGGGTTCGCCATCGCATTGGCCCAGGCCATGAAGGCCTGGGGATCCTTGAACGCGGCCGTGTTCCGGGTCGGGTCCAGCATCTGTTTGGCCCACGCCTCGGCGGAAGCGGGCGCTGCCGCGGGCGCGGGGTCGGCGGCAAAAGCCGGAAGGGCAGCAAGGCACAGCAGGGGGATCAGGGATTTCATGGGGTTTCCTTTCGGAATACTACGGGCGGGAAGGACGGCGCCGGAGGAGAGGGAAGCATGGCGCCGGATCGGGAGAGCGTGGAATCGAAGCCGGACCAAGGCATTTCGCGGCGTCCGGCTTGTGCATGGTGACAGATTCTGGACGGCGGTGCTTGGGTTTCGGCGATGCGGGAGCCCATCTTCCGGCCGTGCCGGTCATGGGCCAAGCGGATCGCGAATCCATGTCCACCCAACCGGGGGGTGGCCGCATCACATGGGTGAATCTTCGCCATACAATGCAGTGACGGTCGGCCAATCCACGGCACAGTTTTGCAATCCGTCCAGATGCATGGGGTCATCCCGGGGGGAATACGTTGAACGCCGTCTTGCTCGAACACTTGAAGGTGAATTCCCGGACGCCTGGCGCGAGAAATTGGTCGTAGCGTAGGATGCATGTGTGAACGTGCGCATCGAAGTAGAGCCTCCCGCAGAAGAGGAGGCCTGTTCGGCCTTCGATCAGTCTGACCAGTGCCAACAGCAAGCACAGCAGACCGATTCAGGGACTTGAGGTACAGGCGTTTGTGCCCTCGAAAACCACCTTCCAATAGGACGTAGCATCCTCACGTTATCATTTGTCCATGTATCCAAGTTTGCGTATTTTTTTCCTGCTTTGCATGTTCATGCATGCCATGCAGGGGCATGCTGCTGTCAATGACGTCCTACCTGGCGATTTCTTTCCCTTGCCGCCGGGTCAGACCACGCTGGCGGTTTATGCCTTTGACCGTAAACTGCATGGGCCGTATGTCGCCGGGAATAAATTGCTCGACGGCGAAATTGACAGCGATGTGCTGGCCGTGCGCGCGGCACGCTTCTTCCAGATCGGACAGACTACTCTGGCCGGCGTTGCGGTCATGCCCTGGTCGAATTCGTCGGTCACGCCTGCACCGCTGGCCGCAGTGATGGGTACTCAGGCGAAGGGGGTTGGCGATCTGCGCCTCGGCCTCACTGCCTGGCTGATCAACGACAAGGCCACAGCCAACTACCTCGGCGTCAGCGGCATGCTGATCGCCCCAACCGGCGATTACGATGCCCGTCAGGTGCTCAATGCGGGAGAGAATCGCCGGCGATATGCTCTTTCCGCGGGTTGGCAGAAAGACATCACGCCAAAATTTCTCATCGAACTCAGTCCGGAAATTGTTTGGTATGGCGACAATGATGAATATGTCGGCAACCGCAAGCTCGAACAACGTACCAGCTACGCGCTAACCGGCTATTTGCGCTGGCGGGTCAGCATGGCTTGGCATGTGCATCTCGGCGGACAGGTCAACCGCGGTGGCGACACACGCATCAACGGCATTGATCAGGGCAATCCTGCCAATAATAATCGTCTGATGGCCGGCATGAGTTTCTTTCTGCCCGAACAGCAACAACTCATCCTGCGATTTGCCCGGGATAGCGACATCGACAACGGCTTCCGTACCGGCCGCGAATTCCTTCTTCGCTACCAGAAGGGATTTTGATGCGTAGCCTTTGGCGAGTTCTGCTGGCGATGTTTCTGTCGGTTGCACTAGCATCGCTGGTACAGGCCGCCCCTGCGCCGACCGAGTCAGTCATTACATTCGATCAAGGGCAGCTTGCTTATCTCCGTGACCCTTCCAAGCAATTCACCCTGGACCAGGTGCGCGCCGCTCAGGCGGCAGGACAATTCAAGCAACTTCAAAGCAATCTGGGCTTGGGCTACATTCCCGACGCAATCTGGTTACACCTGTCTGCGGAACGTTTTCCAGGACAGTCATCGGCTGGCTGGTTGGAAGTGATGCCCGCTTATCTCGATGATGTGCGGCTTTTCCATATTCGTCCTGACGGACAGATCGATACACGCCAAGGCGGCGATTACCTGCCACAGTCTGCCAAAGAAGA
>Ga0194120_10002011_pt1 | contig 35708 bp, 42 predicted proteins | sample TA2MahCa65mmetaG_FD_148642 | JGI IMG/M metagenome (GOLD analysis project Ga0194120, IMG submission 148642) | Freshwater microbial communities from Lake Tanganyika, Tanzania - TA2015019 Mahale Deep Cast 65m | ecosystem: Environmental > Aquatic > Freshwater > Lake | place: Tanzania: Lake...
TAATAAGTGTCGAAGCATCGTAAGTCATACCAACAGAAGTTGCATTCGGAGAACAAGCAGGATAAGATATTCCATTTTTAAAACCTTGATTACCTGAAGCTACAACAACGGGAACTCCATTTGCAAAAGCAGTATTTATCGCAGCATTATAAGTAGTAGGACAATTAGAAGAATTATGGTTCATTAAGTTACCTAAACTCATAGATATAGCTGCAAGTTTACCAGGGTTAATTACGGTTAAACAATGATTCAATCCAGCCAAAACACTTGAAGTAGGGCATGTTCCTGCAGCATTACATGATTTAACTGCAATAATTCTAGCATCAGGCGCAACTCCTTTAATCCAAGTAGTTGAGTTTATCATACCATTTGCAGCAATTATTCCAGCCACATGAGTTCCGTGCCCATTATCATCCCTGGGGTCATAATCGTTATTTACAAAATCATATCCTGAGTAAACTTTAGTACCATAAACTCCACCTAAAGCAGGATGAGTATAATCGACACCAGTGTCTATAACACAAACAGGCAAACCAGCACCTGTCAAGTTACCAGTTAAATTGCTATAAGGCATTCCAACTACAACATTCCAAGCTTGAGTTGCGTTTATTAAAGGTAAACTTTGCTGTAATTGAGTATATAAAACATCATCTAAATTTACACTTTCAACCAAATCGCTGTTTCCCAAAGCTTCAAGAGAATCTCTGCTAACCATTGCGGAAAGCGAATTAAAAGCAGGGTATTCATAAACTATCTCAAAACCTTGTTTAAAAACAGACATTTCATCAGCTAAACCCTTAATATTGATAACAGATGCCTTTTTTATCTTATTAATATCATTAGATCCCACATTATCAACTAATTTAACTATAACTGATACTTTATCGCTTTTTTCAAATTCTGGATAAATGCTAGAATCAATAAAAGCTACATCAGAGCTATCCTGAGCAATAGAAAATGAATTAAAAAGTACAATTAAAAATAAAGAAGTCAAAGAGACTATTAAAAAGCCTAACTTTATACCTTTCATAGAAAAAAAATTGTTAAGCCATATATAAAGCTTTGCATATAGATAGCTCAGAGTCTCTAAAAAATCAACGTAATTTAAAGATAAAAGCTTCAACAAGTATTAAATAAAGATTTTACTTGAAAATAATATGAAAGAGGTTATTATTTTAAGCCTTGGGGGCAGTCTAATAGTCCCGGAAAAAATAGATCCTATATGGCTTGATAAATTCAAATTACTAATTCTAAAGCTAAAAAACAAGTATAAATTTGTAGTAGTCTGTGGAGGAGGATTCGTAGCGAGAGAGTATATTACCTTATTAGAAAAAGAGCATAAAAGTAAGAAAGAACAGTCTATAGCAGGAATAGCAGTCACAAGAATGAATGCAAGAATAATGATGCAGATATTTGGAGATTCTGCTAACAAAGAACTACCTATGGATATGAAACAAATCAAAGAGCTATTATCTAAGAAAGATATAGTATTCTGTGGTGCTCTTAGATACGCTCCAAATCAGACATCTGACAGTACAGCGGCAAAAATAGCAAACTACCTAAAAACTAGATTCATAAATATAACGAATGTTCCAGGGCTTTATTCTGATAACCCTATAAAAAATAAAAATGCTAAGTTTATTCCAAATATATCATGGAAATCATTTGAAAAAAGAGCATTGGGTATAAAATATAAACCGGGACAGCATTTTGTACTTGATCAGAAAGCATCAATAATAATAAGAAAGAATAAAATAAAAACATATATTATAGGAAAAGATATCAAAAGTCTTGAGAATTTAATAAAAAATAAAAAATTCAAAGGAACAACAATTGAAGGATGATAAATAATCAAAACCTAGAAGAAGTAAAAAGATTCTTGAAAAAAGAACCAAACCCAAGAATAGTTATGGCTCAAAATGACAATTTCAATAGAAAAATATTGGAATATGGAAAGTTTGATATTCTTTTATCAGTAGAGAAAGGTGAAAGAAAAGATAAAATAAGACAAGAAGACAGTGGACTAAATCACGTACTAGCAAAAATAGCAGTAAAAAATAATATAGCTATAGGAATAGAATTAGAAGAAATATCTAAACTTGAACCAAAGGAAAAAGCATCTAGGCTAGTCAAAATAATTCAAAATATAATAATATGCAGAAAGTCAAGAACAAAAATAGCAATAAAAAATAAAAGTATTCAGGCTGCAAAAGACTTCCTTTTGGGACTCGGAGCGTCAACTTCTCAAATAGAGGAAACAATAGTTTTTTAATACAGGTAAACACAAAATAATATGGACAAAATTATAGACTCATTATCCAACATTGAAAGAGCAATAATACCTTATATCCACGCAAGCGTAGAAGAAATAGTAAAAAAGTCAGGTTTAGACAAAACAACAGTTCTAAGAGCCTTAGGATTTCTTGAAAGTAAAGGCTTTCTAAAACTAAATCAAAAAATAAATAAAGTGATAGACTTAGCAGTAAACGGAATACATTATAAAAAAAATCATTTGCCTGAAAGAAAACTCCTTATTAGTATTGAAGAAAATAATAATAAAAATCTAGAAGAAATAAAAAACATATCAAAACTTTCAGATAATGAGTTCAAAGCAGCTCTGGGAGCACTAAAGAAAAAAGCACTTATTAACCTTGAAAATGGTAAATTAAAGATTTTAGCGTCAAAAGAAGAATGTTCAAAAAAGTTTGTTGAAGAACTATTAATAGAAAAATTACCCATAGATATAGAAAAGTTATCTGATAAAGAAAAATTAGCATTAGACTCTCTAAAAAGCAGAAAAGATATAATAGAAATATTAGAAACAAAAGAAATATCTTTTGTATTGACCGAATCAGGAAAATCGATAGCCGGTAAAAAAATAATATCTGAATTAATAGAAGAAGTAAATCCTGAAATAATAAAATCTTGGACAGGAAATAAAAAGTTCAGAAGATACGACTTCAACATTCCGACACCTTCAATTTACGGAGGTAAAAAACACTTTGTTAATCAATCAATAGAACAAGGTAAAAAAATATGGCTTGAACTTGGTTTCAAAGAAATGACTGGAGATTTTACAGTAAATGGTTTTTGGAATTTTGATGCTCTTTTCACCGCTCAAGACCATCCAGTGAGAGAAATGCAAGACACATTTTTCATTAAAGGAGTAGAAGGTAAACTTCCAAATCAAAAATTAGTGGATTCTGTAAAAAAAGCACATGAAGAAGGAGTAGATAATAGTAAAGGATGGGGATATAAATGGCAGGAAAAAGACGGTAAGAAAGTAATGCTAAGAACTCATACAACTTGCCTTTCATCAAAGAAATTATCTACTCTAAAAAAACAAGACTTGCCAGCAAAATTCTTCTCAATAAATAAAGTATTCCGTAACGAAACAGTGGACTGGAAACACATCTTCGAGTTCAATCAAGCAGAAGGAATAGTTATAGACCCTAATGCAAATTTCAGACACTTAATAGGATATCTGAAAGAATTTGCAAAAAAAATGGGTTATAATAAAATAAGGATTCAACCTTCTTACTTCCCATACACAGAACCATCTTTAGAAGCATCAATTTGGAATGAAGAAAGAAAAGAATGGGTTGAAGTATTAGGTGCAGGCATATTCCGTCCAGAAGTCACTATACCACTCTTAGGCACAACTCTTCCAGTCCTTGCATGGGGTCCAGGATTTGACCGTCTAATGCTTGAAGCCCACAAAATAAAAGATTTGAGAGAATTGTACAAAAATGATATAGATTATCTTAGAAACCACAATATTCTAATTAAATAAAATGACAAACATAATATTTTCCAGAAAAGAATTTGAAAAACAAGTAAAGTTGACTCCTGAAATTCAGGAAAAGATAACTCTATTTGGAACTCCTCTTGAAAATGTAACAAAAGAAACAATAGAAATAGAAATATTCGCAAACAGACCAGACCTTCTTTCGCTTGATGGATATCTTCGTTCTTTTAAAAAGTTTATCGGCAAGGAATCAAATTCAGACTACAATTTAAAAAAGTCAGAAAATAATTTCAAGTTATATATTGATAAGTCTGTAAAGGAAGCAAGACCTTATGTTTCATGCGCAGTTGTAAAAAAATTAAGCTTTAATGAGGAAAGACTAAAAGATTTAATAAATCTCCAAGAAAAACTGGCAACAACTCTTGGTAGAAACAGAAAAAAAATAGCAATAGGAGTCTATCCTTTGGAAAAGATAAGTTTTCCAATAAAATATGAAGCAAGAGATCCAAAGGAAATAGTCTTCAAGCCATTAGGCATGGAAAAAGAACTAAATGCAAAAGATATCTTAACAATACACCCTACTGGCAGAAAATATGAACATCTTCTAAAAGATCTTAAAAAATATCCAATATTTATTGATTCAAGTAAGAACATTTTATCTATGCCTCCAATAATAAACTCGGAAGTTGCAGGAAAAATTGAGTTAAGTACTAAAGAGTTATTTATTGAATGCACCGGCCATGATAAAAATGCTGTAGAAAAAACTCTGGCCATAATATCAACATCCCTTGCAGAGTCAGGAGGCACAATACATCCAATAGAAATAATGGATGAAACCTCATGTCAATCTCCTAATTTAGAGAAAGAAAAAACAAAAATCTCTATAAATAATGTGAACAAACTATTGGGCCTTAACTTAAACGAAAGCCAGATCCAAAAGCTTCTAGAAAAGATGGGACACTCATATAAAAAAGGAATTGTAGAATCTCCATGCTACAGAATAGACATATTGCATGAAGTTGATTTAATAGAAGATATAGCAATTGCATACGGTTATGAAAACCTAATTCCAGAAGTTCCTAATATATCTACAGCTGGTGAGGAATCAAAAGAAAGTATAATTAAAAGAAAAATGTCTGAGATATTAGTTGGGTTAGGTATGCTGGAAATATCAACATATCATTTAATAAAACAAGATGAAGTTGAAAAATATAATTTAAAAGAATCTCTAGAGCTATTAGACTCAAAAAATGAATATAAACACTTAAGACCTAATCTTTTAGTTCCCTCATTAAGAGTATTATCTGAAAACAAAGATAGTGAATATCCACAGAAATTATTCGAAATAGGAAGAGTATTCAATAAAAACTCTCAAAAAGAAAACGGCATAGATGAAAAAGATAATTTGATACTGGGTATAACTCCAGCAAATGCGACAGACATCAAGAAAAACATAGATTATTTATTAAAAATGCTTAATATTGAATATAAAATAAAGGAAATAACCAAAGCTGAATTAATAGAAGGAAGAACTTGTGCAATTCTAGTTAATAATAAACAAATAGGCTATTTTGGAGAAGTTCATCCAGAAACGCTAAAAAACAATAACTTAAACATGCCATTATCTATAGCTGAAATATCTTTAGAAGAAATTTATAATTCTTTTAACTAAAATAATCTCTACTCTTTCTATTAATACTCGATGATTTATTTCGTAGATTCTTCTCTAATATCTTAACAAGATACATAACATCGTCTCTTTTCTTACTCCAAGTAGAATTAATGTTATTAATTAATTTAGATTCCTCGCTAGCGTTAGATAAAACATCAAGCTTATGAGAAGCTATTTCTAGTTCTACAAATGAGTTCATAACAGAGTCTATGATTTTTCTATCTTCCAAATTTATTTCTTTTAGAAGCATAAGCATTATAGGAGAAGCCTGAGACGGATTAATCATAACCTCTACAAGCCTTACATAATAAACTATCTTTTCCATCATCACTCTTCTTATATCTCTAATTAAATTTCCAGAGTCTCTTCTTATTTTTCCTATATCAAAGTCAGTATTCAAATTATCAAATGATGGAAGAGAATGTTTTACATTAAGTTGTTCGTAAACTTTCTTAAATTCAGACAATTTCATAAAACTTATTAAAATAATCAGTATAAAAACCCACCTAAACGTTTAAAACACAAAAACAATAAAATAAAATTAAGCCTCCGTAGCTCAGTGGTAGAGTACGTCCTTGGTACTTGCTACTCCATAGCGAGTCTTCGAGCCCGTGAGAAGGGTCGAGCAAGAGAGTAGAAAGCAGTAAAGTGGCAAACAATGAGGACGGGGTCCCGAGTTCAATCCTCGGCGGAGGCTTTAATCATCCCCTGTTTCAGGCAGCCACTCATTCTTAATCACATAACTAGCAATAGACAAAGTCTTTTGAAACAAATGATTAATCCAAGAAGAATATTCAACTAAGAAATGGTCTCTATTTTCACTTACACTCATAGCAAGACCTTGGTTACTAATTATAAGTAAAGCTCCTATAATAAATACCTTCATAACAATTAAAGCAAGTTTCATTTTAAGCAGATATATTTGTAACGTTCCATCCCAAAGTAGCCTTTCCAGTTATAGAAGCAGTTGCCTTACCAAAATTTGTGAGCCATACAAAATAAGCTTTAGTTCCAGAAACAAACCCTTCAAAGGAGTTTAAATTTATATCATTAGCCTTAGTAACATTAAAGAAAGAAAAAAGCACAAATATCAACAATATAGCAATAAGATAAGTCCACCATCTTTCATATCTAAATGAAGTAATCTTAAAGAAAAGAAATACAGCCAGAATTACGATAGCAATAAATACCAAATTCACCATTTTTATCCAAAAATTAAAATCAAGTCTGTATAAATATTTAGCGGTTAAGCAGCACCAGGACCCTCATCTCCAGGAGAGTAACTCGGCTGAAACCACATAAAAAGATGCCGACCACCAATACGTGACAAAGGGAATAATCACAGTTATCAAAATATTTATATACTATAGCTACTTATAATCTGCTATAACAAAATGGCAACAACAATACAAATATCAGATCATGTAAAGAAAGCTCTTGAAAAAATGAGACTCTTTGAGAAAGAAACCTATAATGAGGTAATTGAAAATATGCTTGAAGACAACTTAGATATTAATCAGCAAACCAAGAAAGAACTATCTGAAAGAAGGAATAGTAAAGACTTTGTCAGCCAGGAAGATATTGAAAAAGAGTTTGGTATATGAAATACAAAATAAGCTATGAGAAAAGAGCCTTATTAGAACTAAGAAAGATGGACAAACTCTTAGCAATTAGGATTATAAAAAAGATTAAAGAACTTGAAGATGATCCTTTTTCAAAAGATATAAAGAGACTTAAAGGACAGACATCATTTAGGTTAAGGATTGGAGATTATAGAGTTTTATTTGAATTGTTTGAGGAAGAAATAAAGATATTAAAAATAGGTCATCGGAAGAATATTTACGAATTCTAAGTTATTCTTTTGAATAGGAAGTGAATGTGGTCTGAAATTGAAATGCCATTACTGAGTTCTGGGTTCAGTGAGCATCGGCATGGGATTTATTTCAAAACAAGGAATCTAATACTTTTTTCACTTGATTAAATGTTTCTTTATTTACTCTAGCTACTTTCTTTTTAACTATAGATTTGTCTAAAGTAAACAATTTATCAACTTTAATCAAACTCTTTTTAGGTATTTTGCCATATTCAAGACTAGAATCATCTATCAATACAGAATTTTTGGAATCTTTTAGATTAGAAGTAATACCACAAGTTATGATATCCTCTGAATTGTTTGATTTAGAAATAATTAGAACAGGTCTATTCTTTATACTACTTAGATCAGAAAAAGGAAATGGAACAATTATTATTTCCCCTTGTTTAAACATCATTCCAAACTTCGTCCTCTTCATTATCCCATAACTTCTTAGCAACACTTTCTGAATGCTTTAGTAAATCTCTAAAGTCATCTTTTTTAACTTTTTTTATTATTACAGAATCATTTGCTCTAGTTACAATTAAATCATCTCCTTGATTAATTCCTAAAGATTGACGCATACCAATAGGTAAAGATATTTGTCCTTTATCTGTAACCTTTATTATTTTAATATCCATAATAAAGTAAGAAATTCCTTACTTATAAATCTTTGTATAACTTGTATTAGTATGTAGTGTGTCGCGTTCTAGGCTCACTTGGTATTTTGATGGGATTTATTTGAAATTCCTTATTGATAATCTCAATCAATAAGCTTTTAATAATGAATTAAATCCGAATTGTTAAGCCGTGAACTTATGCATTTCGTTTACGGCTCCTCCTATTTATGAGTAAAGAAAAAATAATTTTATCTGGAAAGACATTGGCTGGGGCTTTAGGTCTGCCCTTGGTGGTTAGATTTACTAATAATTATAGAAATAAAAGAAAAGGAGAAAATGTACAATGAAAGCAACTATTGTGGCAGGACCCTACGCATCAGGAAAAACAACTGCTATAAGCAACATGATTCCAGGAGCTCTTTCTTTAGAAGGAAGGGTTGGGGCAATTGTAGCTGAAAGTGCCAATCTTGCACCGGATAGATTGCGATTTCCTCTTGGCTCAGGGGTTGCAAAGGGTATTTCTTTTGCTTCCGTGTGCTGTCCAACATTAGCCGATATGGAACAAGCGCTTACAACTGCGGTAAGAGATCAACCGTATGATATGGTTTTCATAGAACCGCCAGGTAATATGCACCCACTAATTGCAGTTGAAGCGGCAAAGAACAGAGGCCTAGATATTAATCATGTTCTCATGTTAGTTTCACATAGAGATTATAATAGCGATAAGGTAAGAACTACCTTTCAAAGTGGATTACAATGCGCTAGCACTATTGGAGTAACTTTCTCTAATGGTCAAATTCCGCGTGAATTGGAAGCAGAATTAAAAAGAAAAAACCCTTCAGCGAACATAATTGCCGTAGGTAGAAATGATTTCTCATATCAGACCCTTCAAAGGCAACCACGATGGTCTCTTCAAGGCATGCAATCTGGATTTTTTACGCCAATTGAAAGTGATCCGCATGGTGAACATTATTCTATCGTCATGAGAGTGATTAATCCTGGCCTCAGCTTAGAACAGATAACAAGAGGATTGGAAGGTATCGCTAAAAGTGGTTTAGTTGAAAGAGCAAAGGGTCCATTACCTCAATTTGGATTACAATTTGATATTAAACGTGGAAATCTAGAAATTAATCCATCGCCTCATGGTACGTCTGATCAAATTCCATATATTGTTCTTATTTCCGAGAGGCCTCTGCCAGGAGATATTGGAAGTGCACTAGGAATTCCCGTAGATTATAAGCCTCAGGAGTTAATCTCTACTGCTAGCTTGAAAGATAAGACGCTGGCATTTAGCAAATTGTATGATGCTTCTCAAGGAGAAGTCCCTATCAGGGCAAATGGAGAAATAACATATACTTTCACACCGATTGATCCAGCCTATAAAGTAGCATGCCAGATTTACAAAGATCACGGAGATGATTCTCCTCTACGAATGATACTTGTAAGGTATAATGATATTAGATTTGAAGCACTAGATCAACTTTCATTAGAACCTCATAGTCGCAAGAATCTTATGGGTATGAGGTTAGCTGCAGGTCTGCTTCATAAAGCTGGAACTGAAGAAGGAATACCCTTTGATCAATTTGTTGACCAGCATCATCTGAGACAGATTAGAGAAGGAGTTGTACCTACCTTTTTCGATTATGCTTCAAAACTTAAGGCACAGGAATGTGAAGGATATCCTCTTTATGAGCCTCATGTTGGACCTATATTTTTACGCATGGCAGATAGAGCATTAGGTTTAGAAGGACTTGCAAAAAGAAAAGTTCTTTCTTCTACTTATTCTGGCGCAATTCAAAATATGGCCCGAGTCCATGATGAACTTGGATATGCTAATCTTTCGAAAGGGTGGAGAGATATGGCCCATGGATAAAAATTTTGATTTTGCTTCAGCACGAAACCTTAACTTATTTGATGAAGTGATGGACAATACCAAAAAACAACTGCTTATTGAAAAAACAATTGATTCAATAACAAGTTATCCAGGTTTTCATTCAAAAGAGGAAGCTTTATTGAAAAATGCTTTTTCCAATATTCTGAAAAAGCATTCACAACTGTCAGTAAAAGAATCAGAATTATTTCTAACTTCAGGAAGTTATAATACTTACAGAATCCTTTCCACCTATTTCAAAAATGAGATTGTGGTCGTTCCTGAACATATACACAAATCACATAAAGACCTTTTTAGAAATATGGGGAAGAATGTCGTTGAAGCTTCTGAGAAAAATGGTTTGTTCGATCTTGATGCACTTAAAATAATCATAGAGACTCACAAAACAGATATGGCTTTTTTATATGTCCATCATCCTACTGCCCCTCTATTGACTCAAGCCTATGTTGATGAATTTGCAGATATAATTGATAAGAATAATGTTTTTGTAGTATATGATTTTGATGTTGTTTTCACAAAACATATACAAAAAGCAGATCCATTATTGCCTCTAAGGAATACGACTCTGAAAAAAAGGATGATTGGACTTTACACCTTAAGCAAAGAATTTGGGGTTCCAGGTATTCGTGTTGGTTTTGGTGTTGCTCCAGAAGATATAACGAAAGAGTTACAGGAATACAAAATAAAACTTTTGGATATTACTCCTCATTTTGAAAGCGAACTTGCCCTTTACTTACTTAATGAATATCCTTTGGATAAAGCAACTAAGATATTGCAACAAAGAATGACTTTTTTAATACGTTTAATAACCGAAGCCGGATTTGTAGCAAAAGTTCCTGTTCATGGAATAAACTTATTTGTTGAAGGGGTAGACCTTAGTGATAACATAAAAAATAAACTTGCAGAGCAAGGAATTCTAGTTAGATCTGGCTCAGAATATGGCTTTGATAAAAGTGTGAGATTCGTGGTTTCTCAACCAATTTCAGTTATGAAAACTATCAATTTTCAAGATATTTCAAATAAAATAGTTATTGAATCTGAAAAAGAATCTGATATTCTTATGAGCAAGTATGAAAAATATTTATCTTTGAAGAATATGTCCGATTCACAATCAAAAATAATTGCCGATAAACTATCAAAAGAAATTAGATTTAGTAATCCTCTGGCTTGGGTCATTTTTAAAAATAAGCAAAAGATACTCTCCAATAAAAAAGAGTTAGTTATAAGTGAATTTCTAGAACATTGTCACGATGAAAAATTCACCTGTCGCAAACGTCTTGCCTTTCTAGAAAAAGAATATAGGCAATATAATGGGACAGATCTTTTTGGTAATTTTTCATCCAACTCCTTGGTCAAGGAAATAATCTTCTTTCCGCAATTGTTAAGAATTTGCAATGATAAAAAATTTATTGAAAAGTGGCAATCTCATGAGTTTTATGAAAAAGATGGTCTTCCTTGTAAGTGGGATAATTATATTCTTAACTGATAAATATATTATAAGAGAGCTACTCTGAAAGAAATTTATTTACTTAGACTGACTTTTCTCAATAAATCTAGAATTTAGTGTTCACTTTTGTGTGTTCAATCTCTTAAAGATAAAAACATATGATGCCCCTGCCGGAAAGATACATAGCCCTATACACTTTTAACAATACCTAATATGTAAAAATATAGCATTATTAAATAAGATTTATTGTTTTGAGGTTCAAAATTCTCACATAATAAAGATAAATTTACTTGGTAATTGTATGAATTTGTTAGTTGTTGTGTGGAAGGATGGTGCTTTTAATGACTGTAGAATATGAATGGATTAATTAATAATGGCAGAAATTTCAAACTCTCAAGTTTATTTTACCAAGAATAAATCTGTATACAGTCTCAGAATTTTTTAAATATCTTAAATTATATCTTTCTTTACCCCAACCAGTAATTAAGGTAAGTCTCAAAGATTCTGTTCCAAAAATATAATCTATCAATAATTTCTTTCTTTGAAGACTATATATTTCAGAATATCTAAAGTATATTGGCTTAGTAGGAGACATTTCTTTTGAAGAAAACCGCATCCAAGGACTCAAAAAATATTTTGGATCGTGATAAACTTCTAGATAGTCTTGATAAAATCTATATTCTATACTATTCAAGTAATCTTTTGATTTACTTATTGAGTATCTAATTATTAAGAAATAGAATATTAGTAAAAGTAACATTAATCCTAATATAAAATAAACTGTGAAATAATCTGCAGAGATATATCTCAAGCTACCAATAAATAAAAAAAGCATTATCGTAAATGCAAATAACTTTAGAGAAGCAAAAATCCATTGCTTAATGCCCCAAATATTTGGACCAATACTTGTACCTCCAAGATGAAGAATGTAAAGAGCCCTATTATCTGGCCTAACAGATAAATATTTTTCTCGAGTCACTAGGAGAGCAAATTAAATAGCTTAATAAAATCTTTGTTAAGGTATTTTAATTCTTGTCAATAATTATCTTGAATACCTTGCAGAGAATCAAAAAGATATTTTGCCCCTGCCGGGATTTGAACCCGGGTTTCCGCCGTTCTCCACCATCGCTTGCGCGACAGCCTGAGTTAACCATGCTGCTCTAGAGAGAGCACAGATATAGTCTCAGCGACATCACCTCGCATGCTGGTAAACCAGTTCGAGAGGGCGGTGAACTTGACCACTATTCTACAGAGGCTTTCTTCTGAAAATTTTGTAGTCTATTTAAATGTTTATCGTTACTGAACCCTATTAGCTTTAAGTAAAGTTGAATATCTTCTTTCCTAGTAATAAATATTTGGTTTCCTTTAATTATTTTAGATGGATGAAACCCCAGTCTTAATAAAGATTCCCTGACGTCATCCAATAATTTTGGAATATAACTTGTAAAAGTTATACGCAAATTTCGGTTATGTTTCGAGATGTAATGTATAGAACCATCTGTATCCATAAGACCTCTTAAACAAGCAGCGAGATAATCTTTATTTTCAAGAATCCATGCAGGAATACCTTGTGAGTTTATTTTTTTATTTCCAGGCTTTATCCCTATTTTTTCAAAAAATTCAATTAACCTCTTTCCATTAACCACCAAGTAAAGTCCATTTCCATCATTTGAATTTTTAAACCTAGAATCATAATTAAAAAGTTGTTTAATCAGATTATTTACATATTTTCTTAGATAATTTGAATCTTTTACGCTATGGCCTGTTACTGTAAGAGAATATGATCTTATCTTTTTACCATTTTGATAGTATTCTAAATGTCCATCTCCTAAAATTATTCCACAAAGTTCAGCTAAAAAATTATTAAAAGAAACAGGTTTAAAGTATTTTAACTGTGATTCAACAGCATTTTTACCACCTTTAGATTTACCCCAATAATTTTCGAGCCTTTCTACAATAAATTCATCAAAATTCTTTCCAGTTAGATCATTTAATAATTTATAAGTATCTTCGCTTAGAGTTCTAGTTTCCTTAAACAATTCGTTAACTAAATAATTTTGATTTAATTTTAATTTTAAAGAAAGATCTTTCCAAGTCTCTTGCTTTTTTGCAAGAAGCAATAATTCTTTTTGTTTACCAAAAAGCAATTTTATTCTCACATATCTCTAAATCATTAAAATATATAAATATTTCTTTACCACTAGACTACAAGGGCAACTATAACTCGTAATTTAAAGTATTTAAAAAACTATTCAAAACAATAACATCAAGTATATACCGATAGAGTTACCTAAAAAGCCAATCAATGCAAAAATAACTCCGTGAACACGAGTAAATCCTGCCAGTAAAGTAACTGCTAGTTCATCGGGTAGCGGAGAAGCAATAATTACACATGCAATAAAATAAACTAAAATGGTACGTATTCCATCAGGGAATACTTTAAACATATTAACTATGTGTTTAACAAGTGAAGTCTTTTCGAGCTTATGAAACTCCTTCATGAAAGAAAATCTAATAAAAGAAAATATTCCCAAGTCTGCAATTAAAGCACCAGCTCCTCCAATAATAGAAGCATAAATCAAATTTACGGCTGGATCAATGGAAAGGAAAAATCCGGTAGCAATAGGAGTTGTAAACCCTGCAGAAAATAATAATCCTCCAAAAAAGATTGATAAATAGGTCAAATTATCAAAAGAACTTATAAAATCACTAATAAATGGGTTTTGAAAGATAAAATAAGCAGCTATTATTCCAATTATATAAAATGTAAGTTTAGGGTATGTAAAAATAAATAGCCTCTTCATAAAACCTAAAGAAATTTCAAGTTTAAATAAATAGCCCTACTCGGATTCGAACCGAGGTTTCAGCCGCCAGAGGGCTGCGAACTTGACCGCTATTCGATAGGGCTATAGTCTAAAGCCCCGAAATGGGTTTAAAATAATTACGATTGCAAATTTTCCTAAAAGGTTATAAATATAAGTTAATCTTAGAACAAACTATGGAAGAAAAAGAGGAAAAAAAAGAGTTTCAGACGCAAATTTTACAAGAAGAAGAAAAAGAAGCGAAATTGAAAGCAACGGAAGAAGAAGTAGATCATATATTGAGAATAGTCTCTCCGGGAACAAACTTTAGGAGCTCATTAGAAGGAGTAGTCCATGCAAAAAAAGGAGCACTAATAGTAGTTGAAATAGAAGGAATACAACAAATTCTTGACGGTGGATTTAAAATAAACTCGAAGTTTACTCCTCAAAAAATAGTGGAATTATCCAAAATGGATGGGGCAATAACATTATCTAAAGATATGAAAAGAATAACTCAGGCAAATGTAATGGTTTATCCGGATAAAAAGATCTCTACAAGAGAGACTGGAACAAGACATAAGACTGCTGAAAGAACTGCAAAAATGTTAGGCACATTGGTGGCTACAGTGTCGGAAAGAAGAGGAGAAATAGCAGTATATTATAAAAATTTTAGACATATAGTAAAAGATGTTAATGATTTACTTAGAAAGGTAAACGAACAAGTTCAGATAATAGAAAAACAAAGGGAATTATTTGATTTAAATGTAGAAAAACTAACTCAGTCTGAATTAAGAAATAATCTTAATATACAACAAGCTTCGACAGTCATACAAAAAGGTAGATTAATAGAAAAAATGGCAGATGATGTAAAAGATTTATTTTTAGAATTAGGAAACGAGGGAACTATAATAAAAACAAGATTAAAAGAGTTAACTACCGATATAGAAAAAGAAATAAATTTAGTAATAAAAGATTATACTAAGGTCGACTTAAAGAAATCTAGAATATTGATAAATAGCTTAAATTATGAAGAGATTTTAGATTCGGATAACATAATAAAATCTCTAGCATATGGAGAGGATAAAAAAGTTGAAAAAATAAGGGGTTGGAGAGTTCTATCCAAAACTTCATTGGATGAATCTGATATTGCTGCATTAACTAAAGAGTTGGCTTCTTTAGGAAAGACAATATATTCAAATGTTAATTCTTATAAAAATATTATAGGAGAAGAAAAAGCAAATCTATTCAAAGAAGAAGTAGATCAAATTAAAAGAAATTATTTCTCATAATGAAAAGAATATTATTTATTTGCAAGCATAACCTTTTCAGAAGCAGAGTTGCAGAAATATTCTTTAATAAATTAAATGAGAATAAAGAATACCAATCATCTAGTGCAGGAATTATAAGATATTATAAAAGAGATTTAAAGAATGATAGCGGTTATGAAGCTGAAAAGAATATTGCAAGGAGATTATTTAATATTAAACTGAAAGTAAAATCTAAATCAATAACTTCTAAAATATTAAGAAAAACAAACATCTTGATAATTGTAGCAGATGATGTTCCTGTAGAAATATTTGAAACCGAAAAGTCTTTTTCAGGGAAGATAATAGTATGGAAAATACCTGATGTAAAAAAGAAAGATAAAAATAAAGAAATTGTTGCGAGAAATACAATAAAATTCATTGAAAAAAAGATAAAAGACTTAGTTAACAATCTTTAAAAAGCCAAAAATTCATTAAACAACATGAAAAGATCATCAAGAAGATGGAAAAAGAAAGGACAAATGCGTTGGAAATGGCAGCGTAAGCGTCTTAAGAAGGAAAAGAGAAAGAGAAAAATGAGAAAGTCTAGTTAAGTAAAGTCCTAACTATTTCTATAGCCTAGCATAAAAAACAAACTGCTCAATCTATTGATATATTTGTATATTTCAGGCCTTAACTTGCCATCTCGCAATAGCTTAACAAGATAAGTTTCAAGTTCTCGACACCTAACACGACACTCATTAAACCATATACTCTTTTCATTAGTAAATCTAACAAACCTATTAGGAGGTTCGCCTAAAGAATCAACATATTCTTCAAGTTTAATCAAATCTTCATTAGTAATAGGAGATATAATACACTCCCCATGGCAATTAGCTATCTCTCCAGAAGCCTGCCATAGTTTTTTCTGCACCTCTTGTAAAAATGGTGCATGTTCAATATCTAAAAACATAGACATATCAATAGCCGATTGTAAAAAATCAATTTTCCCATTAGCTAAAATCAAAATATCATCTTTATGTAATGGATTTCCAGCATAATCTTTAGTCATGCCAGCATCACCCTTAGTTGTATAAACTTTAGCCACAAAAATGCAAATAAAAAGAAGTAATAAACATTTTGTCACCACAATGATTATATATGAAAACTAGCGAGTTCAAATAGATAAAAATAAGGGTGTTAAAATGAGTCAAAGCGAAATATGGACTGAGAAATATAGACCTTCTATATTTGATGATATGGTTGGTCAGCAAGAAATAGTAAAGCGTGCAAGTGCTTTAGTTACTGCAATGAATATTCCACATATTATGTTTGCAGGCCCATCTGGAACTGGAAAATCAACCCTAGCGCTAATAATAGTAAAAGAGTTATTCAAAGAAAAATGGAAAGAAAATTATCTAGAATTAAATGCCTCTGACGAGAGAGGTATAGAGGTTGTAAGACAAAAAGTTAAAGATTTCGCAAGAACAAAATCGATTGGAGCAGTTCCTTTCAAAGTTATTTTCTTAGACGAAGCAGATGCCCTAACGCAAGAAGCTCAACAAGCCCTAAGAAGAACAATGGAGAATTACACAAATACTTGCAGATTCATTATGTCTTGTAACTATTCAAGCAAAATAATTGATCCAATTCAGTCAAGATGTGTAGTTTTTAGATTCAAGCTATTAGAAAAGAAAGATATTATAGCCGTAATAAGAAGAATAGCAGATAAAGAAAAGTTAAAGATTACTGAAGATGCTTTAGAAACCCTCTATGAAATGTCAGAAGGAGACTGCAGAAGAGCAATAAACTTGCTACAGGCAACTTCATCGATAGCATTGGATATTAATTCAGAAATAATAAAGATGATTGCTGCAAATACAAAACCTACTAATGTAAAAATAGTTTTAGATTATGCATTAGCAGGGGACTTTCTTAATGCACGTGAAAAACTCTTAGATATAATGTTAAAAGATAGTGTTTCTGGAACAGATATAATCAAAGCAATTCAAAAAGAAGTATGGACTCTCCAAGTAGAACCTCAAACAAAAGTTAAACTAACTGAAAAAACAGGAGAAGCAGAGTTCAGAATAGTTGAAGGTAGCGATGAATTTGTACAACTTCAAGCACTTTTAGCTTCTTTCGTCCTAGCCGGACTTAAAGAAGAAATTTAAGATTAACTAAAAATGCAATATATAAAATCTCCATCATTTATTCCCCTACTTTCTTCTTCCAATAAAAATCTTCTTAAATCATCCAATTGCCTAGCATCTCCTCTATTAAGAAGATTTTTAGATTCTAGATACGCCAAAGCATTACCGGTTAATTCATGAGCTAAATAAATAGCTCCCCCCCTCCTACCACAACCATAACATGTAAATGTATTTTGTTCAGGTCTAAAAAATGCAGAAGGATTATTTTCTGAATGAAAAGGGCATAAACTCAAATGAGCATGTTGTAAACTATTAGGTCTTATTTTTAGTTGGTGAGGACTAAGGTCTCTAGCCACCCAAATTACAGATAAATCTCTATAGGTAGTAGGGCTTCTTTCCCAAAAAGGAACTTCCATTTCTACTCCACCAAAAAGAAGTCCCTGTCTTGCAACCATAAAAATAATTTATTAATGAGGTTAAAAAATATATTGACAAATAGATATATCCTTAAATAAGACAAACATAAACCAATAAGATAAGAGGTAAAATGAAAGCATCAAACTTTGCAGAAAAATATAGGCCTAGTCTAGTCCAAGACATAGTAGGTCAAGAACAAGCAATACAAGATACTCAAAAATTTATAAAAGAATTCCCTAAAAAGAAAGGCCTAATCCTTCATGGTCAATCTGGAACTGGAAAAACAACTCTTGTTCATGCAATAGCAAAAGAAAACAATCTAGACATATTTGAACTAAATTCTTCAGATTTAAGAAATCGCCTTAAATTAGAAGAAATTCTAAAGCCAGCAAGCGAGCAACACAGCTTATTCAAATCAGGCAAAATACTTCTAATGGACGAAGTAGATGGGGTCACAGGAACAGATATAGGAGGAGTTCCAGAATTAATAAGAATCTTAGAAAAGTCGGCACATCCAATAATAATGACTGGAAATGATATATGGGATTCTAAGTTTTCAGAATTAAGACCAAAGTGCAAATTAGTAGAAATGAATCCATTATCAGTAGAGAATATAGTAAAAGTTCTTCAAGGTATCTTAAAAAAAGAAGGAGTAAGCGAAAATGTCCATTATCTTAAACAAATTGCAATAAAGTCTCAAGGAGATCTAAGAGCAGCAGTAAATGACCTCCAAACTTATGTCTTGAGTGACCAAACAAATGTAGACTTCTTAGAAGAAAGAAGCAAGCAAGACACAATTTTCAATATTTTAAAGAAGTTATTCCAACAAAGAAATGATAATCTTAACCTATTTGATACTACAAAAATGTCATTAGATGAAATATTATTATGGATAGAAGAAAACATTCCAAGAGAATACAAAGGTAAAGCATTGGCAAAGGCATATCTTGCCCTTGCCCAAGCAGACATCTTCCGTGGAAGAATATACCGTCAACAATTCTGGAGATTTCTAGTATATCAAAATATATTCCAGTCAGCAGGAATAAGCTATGCAAAAGACAAACCTAAAACAGCATTTACAAAATACGAAAGACCTCAAAGAATACTAAAAATCTGGCTCAACAATAGAATCATGGGAAAGAAAAAAACTATTTCTCAAAAGTATGCAAGATACGTCCACTGCAGCACCAGTAGAGCCATGCAAGACTTTCAAATAATAAAGAAAATTATCGCATCTAAACCAGAGATAGCAAAAAACCTCAACCTCTCAGATGAAGAAATGGATTTTATTAAAAAGTAAAATTCTTCTCTACTTGCTTCCAGTTAACCATATTCCACCAATTCTCAATAAATTCAGCTCTTCTGTTTTGATATTTCAAATAATACGCATGTTCCCAAACATCAATTACAAGTAGGGGCTTCTTTCCAACACTTAATGGAGAATCCTGATCCTTTGTGTTAATTATCTCTAACTTTCCGTTTGACAAAACTAACCAAGTGTACCCAGAACCAAATAAAGTAGTTGCATTTTGAGTAAACTGCTTTTTAAATTCTTCAAAACTTCCAAAATCTTTCTTAATAGCATCTAAAACTTTTCCATGAGCTTCTGTCTTCTTAGGCCTCATGCATTCCCAAAAAACATTGTGATTGACATAACCTCCGCCAAAATTCCTAACAGCTGTTTGAATATCTTTAGGAACCTTATCTAATCCAATAAGTAACTCCTCAACGGTTTTATCAAATAAAGCGGGATGCTTCTCTAAAGCCAAATTCAACTTATCACAATAAGTCTGATGATGTTTTGAATAATGTATTTCTACAGTCTTAGCATCCATATAAGGCTCCAAGGCATCAAATGCATAAGGTAATTTAGGCAAGGAGTGTTTATTCATACAAAAATCCAGTAACCACAGTTTATAAAAATTTGTAGCCAAAACCTATTTAATCATAAAAACATCAAGATAGACATGTCTTATGATATAATACTTGGTAGAGATGCTTCAGATAAAAAAAAGTTTGGTAAGTCAGGACTTATACCTATAGGAAAAGGATATGTAACAATGGGAAATTATACCTCAATGTCTAACAACATATTTTTAGATGTAGCAAGATCTCATGTAATTCTAGTAGCAGGAAAGAGAGGATCTGGAAAATCATATACCTTAGGAGTTATAACTGAAGAAATAGCAAACTTGCCCCAAGAATTAGCAAGAAATATTGCTCCGATAATATTTGATACAATGGGTATATTCTGGACAATGAAATTCAAGAATGAAAAAGACAAAGATATTCTTCATGAGTGGAATCTAGAAGCCAGAGAGTCTCCAGTAAAAGTATTTGCACCAATAGGAAAGATTGAAGAGTATAAAGAGAAAGGAATTCCAGTAGATGAAACATTCGCTCTTAAAGCATCAGAATTAGATAGTGAAGACTGGATAATCACTTTTAATCTAGCAATGACTTCACAAGAAGGAGTTCTAATAACAAACACCATAGCAGAATTAAAAGAAAGATCGAGTGACTTCAATATACAAGATATAATCAAGCAAGTAACTCATACTCACAATGTAAGTCAAGAAACAAAGAATATAGTATCATCTTTATTCCAAGCTGCTGAAAGCTGGGGAATATTTTCAAAATCAAACCAAGGAACAGAAATAATAGACTTAGTAAATGCTGGTAAAACAACAATCCTAGATTTATCAGTTTACAGCTCCATAGGTTCATTTAATGTAAGAGGTTTAGTAATAGGTTTAGTCAGTAAGAAATTATTCAATGAAAGAATAAATGCTAGAAAGAAGGAAGAAATCCAATCTATTCAACACGGAATAGATTATGCATCTTACAATCCTACAAGAGAGAATCCATTAGTGTGGCTTTTCATTGACGAAGCTCACGAATTCTTAAAAAAGAATGAAAAGACCCCGGCTACAGATGCTTTAGTACAGATTCTAAGAGAGGGAAGACAACCAGGCATATCATTAGTTCTAGCAACTCAGCAACCAGGCCAGATACATAATGATGTAATGACTCAATCAGACATAGTAATATCTCATAGAGTTACATCTAAACCAGATATAGAAGCTTTAAACCAAATAATGCAATCCTATCTTTTAGAAAGCATCAAAACAAGTATGGACAAATTACCTAGCAGTAAAGGAAGTGCAATAATCTTAGATGATAATTCAGAAAGAATTTATCCAATGAGGATGCGTCCAAGATTAACCTGGCACGGAGGAGAGTCACCTAGTGCTGTCAAGGGAGAATCCTCAATATAGAAAAACTTAAATATTAGTTATACGGTTTATACATATGATAGAAATAAAGACTAAACTAAAAAAATGGGGAAATTCATTTGGGGTAGTTGTACCCATAAGTTCAGTCGAAGAAGAGGGAGCAAAAGAAGGGGATGAAGTTATTGTATTAATGAAAAAAGAAAAAAACAATGTTCTAAGAGAAACTTTTGGAAAATATAAATTCAAAAAATCTACTAAAAAAATGATGGAAGAAACGGATAAAGCTTTGTATAATGAGTAAATTTTTATTTGATACATATGCAATAATAGAGACCTTAAACGGAAATGAAGATTATTCCAAATATCTTGATTCTGAAATAGTTATTAATAATTTTATATTCGCAGAATTATGTTATAACCTGTTAAAAAATAAAGAAAAAGAAACTGAAAAACACCTAGACCATTATTCCAAACAAATAATATCTGTAAAACCAGAATGGATTAAAGGGGCAATGAGATTTAGAATAGAATGGAAAGATAGAAATGTGTCTATTACAGATTGTATTGGTTATATTATGGCAAAAGAACTAAACATAAAATTTCTTACGGGAGATAAGGAATTCAAAGGTTTAGATAATGTAGAGTTTGTGAAATAATAAAACCACAAGCTTTTTAAACCACTTTTAAATAGTAACAATATGACAGAAAGAGAAGACTTCAGAGAATTTGAAGAAAGAGTAAACCTACCAGCAATAGCTACAAAAGAACAATTAGAACAAATAGGAGCGCGTCATTTCAGAGGAGATAATTTCGAAAAAGACGGAGTCCAATTCAGAATAGATCAAATGCAATATCAAAAAGAAAAATGGATGTATGTATGGAAAAGAATAGGCCCTAACGCAAGAATAGAACAAAAGCCTTATCTTATACATGTGGAAATAAGACCTGACGGTTACAAATATTTCGAAACTAAAGAAGATGAAATGTTATAATACTTTAACATCAGCTCTATACCTAAACTTTCTAGCTCCAACATCTCCAGCCTTTACAATTCTTAATATCTTAACTTTTTTCTTGGATTCATTAGCCCTTGATAAAATCATATCTCTTAGATTGTTAACTTCATCTTCTAAATAAAAACCATAATAATGAATTATACTTCCTTTCTTAACAACTCTAAATGAAACGTCTAGAAAATCATCTTCTAAATTAGGCCTAGACATAACAACCCTGTCAAAAATTCCATTGACTTTTTTACCATTTCCAATTACTCTTCTAACATCTCCCTGTATAACATGCACTTTTCCAATCAATTTATTGCGTTTAACATTCTCCAAAGCATAACGAGAAGGTTCTTTTCCAAGCTCCACACTATAAACTTCACGAGCCAAAGAGTTCTTAGCAATAACTATAGAAAAAGGAGCAACTCCACCAAACATTACAAGAACACGCTCTCCTCTCTTCACAAATGAAGCAACATTCTTCCTCTCCTCAGATAAACGAGGAGAAAAATAACATGTTTCTACATTAAATCTAAACTCACACCCATTTTCTCGATAAAGTGCCTCAAGAGTCTTATCTCCAGCAAGCCACTTAGTTTTCAAAGTCCTAAGACGACCAGAAAACTTTCCAGTCTTTTCCAAAACAGTCATAACGCCTTTATGTTTAGCCAAATAATCAACAGCAAATTTTCTTTTAGCTGGAACAGAAACACCTCTATCAAACTTCAATATAGCTATATTTCCAACAACATCGAACCCAATACGCATAATATTAAATCAACTCTTTTCCGCGAGCCAGAACATTTCTATGGTTTAATAAATCTCTTATTTGATCACGTGCACCATTAGGGTTAGGATGCGATCCATCGGCAATTGCTTTATTTATCTTTGTTATCTTTTCATTTATTTCCATTATCTGATTCCAAGTGTGTCTTGAGAATTGTTTTTTCATCTTCTGAGTTCTAATCCATTGAACTACCCATGTGTCAAAGAAGAAAGCATAGATTAAAGCACCAAAAGCGCCCCACAAATAAACTCCAGCATACGCTTCCAACTCAGTAGTAGCCCATAATCCAAAGTAAATCACTGCATAAAATACCCAAGCAGCTTTTCTAAGCCATTCATCTAAATCTTTAGTAAATGCCCAGTAAATCATAAATGGCAGAACTCCAGCAACGGTAATAAACAAAACTTGATACTGAACTAATATAGTTCCAATCCAAATATAATTAAGATTTCTAACTCCAAGTAATCCAATAATAATTGCAACTAATCTCAATACCCCTTTATGTTTAAATCCTTGGAAGAAAGGTAAATTACCTAAAATAATTCCTACAATAATAGAAATAAGGATGAAAAGTAAAGTTTTCTCAAACAATAAATATCCTGTCCAATCAAAGCCGCCTAGCAAAAACCTTAACAATGGTTCTAAATTCATAGTGATAGAATTGATTACCTGTTCAGTCCCATACCAAAACCCTCCTCCAAATTGAGCACTAACAATAGGAATAAAAGCAAAAAATAACAAAGCAGATAAAGTCAGAACAATTGTATTTGTATTTTTCATGTGTTAAACAACACTCCAAGAGTTATAAACATTTTGAGAAAATTTATTTATGCTTTCCCAACAAGCTTATACTTACCTGGAGGAATTCCCAACCTTTTAGCTTTCTTTTGAATACTCTTTATAACAATATCAGCCTTTTCAACATCAAAACCAGGCTCCAATTGATTCCTTGTAGCCTTAATATACTCATCATCAAGATCAAGCTGATGTTTAGCTAATCTAAGGTCACTATCCGCACTTGCCCTAACATTAGCAAGAGCATTTTGTATAGTTTTATCTGCAATAAACATAATCAAACAAAGTCCTGCAGTAATCAAATAAATAAATGCCGGATTAAATGCCGGATTAATTGGTTTTTCTTGTATACCGCTAGGATAAAAACCGATCGTAACTGCTTCTACTCTATAAAAGAAAAGCCCTACAAAAACAACAGCAGCAAATATCCAAGCAGTCTTTCGCATTACGGTGCTTTTAGCAAGACCTTTTTCCACATAAAAGAAATAAAGTATAAATGGGAAAAAAGAAGTTAAAGCTATACCAAGCGCAGTATAAGGCAAAACAACAGTCTCAACCCATGTAGGAGTTATCCATCTAACAGCAAGAATCGAAACCACTACAGAAATAATCCAAGATTTGCTTTGCAGTGGAGAAACCTGGCTTAAAGCATAATTAACAAGAGATATTAAGATAATAAAAAAAAGCAACTTTGCAAAGAACAACTCTCCGCTATCAGTGTTTGATCCAAGCAAAAACTTACCAAATGGTTCAAAAATAGTGTTATAAAAATTCTCTGCACTATCCGCGACTTCTTGTAAAGTTAACTGCGCACTGACAAAATCAGCCAAACCACCAAATACAAAAAGCGAAAGTAAAACAATAACACCTAATTTCTTCATGTATTAACTCAAATCATCATCATTTATAAACATTTCTCGAACAATCAAGAACTTCCAGATTCTATGCCTTTAACGACCTTTTCTATCTTCTTCTCATTAAATCTAGAGTTTTGTTCAATTAAATTTTTTCTACGTTTCTCAAAATAAAATGCAAAAATAGAGTTAAGCTTATACCATAAAAATATAAATAAAAATATTATAAAAATAAAAAAAGTTCGCCAAAGCGGTGAAACTTTCAAAAAAACAAGTTCTGAAGCTAAGCTAGACAAAGAAGAAAAAAAATGTAATTGAGCTAAAACAGTAACACAAAGAAGAGAGTAGACAAATCTTAAGAGTTTACTATCAACATAAAAGTATTTAGTAACAGAAATCAAAGTAAACAACCATAAACCAAATACAAAAAGCATAGTTAAGGACAAACTCCAATCAATTCCAAACAAAACAACAAAAACTATATTTATCTTAATAAAGAAAGCATCAATTCCAGATATAAGCTTATTCTTTAGTAAAAATTCTTTCCATTGCATCCCTATAAATTCCCATTTCTCCTTCTGCCCAAATTCCTTAACCTTTGTTATATTCCCCTCAAGATTTTCAACACCTTCATCGATTTTACCTTCAATATCTCCAATCTGTCCAGAAACTAAAGAAATAAAGGCTAAGATAAACAAAAATACCCCAATTCTTCTAAGCAAACTAACCATTAATATAAGAAAAAAGCCCAATTTAAATAACTTTCATGATATCAAAATCTTTATATAAACTAAAAAATAGTAATTATAATAAAGAGTTATAATGAAAGGAGGTATAAATATGATAAATAAAAAAGCAAGCGCATATGCCTTATTAGGATTAGTAGTCCTTCAAGTTATACTTTCAGTCAGTTTTGTTGCAGCTCAATCGGTTACAACAAAATCTAGCGTAATAACCGAACCATCATGGTTAGTTTCAATAGCTAAATTCATGGGGTTCATAAACAATGACGGTAACGTGACTTGGGCAATAATAGTGGCTTCGGTCGCAGTACTAGCTATGATTTTCGCAGCTACATATGACATATTAGAATTTACCGCATTCGAAAGTTCATGGGTAAAATTTGTAATTGCTGCATCAATAGCAATGATTGTTGCAGTAGCAGATGGAATAACATTCCTTACTGCACTTATAATGTCTATAGCTGGAGGTTCAGTTGCAATAGGAACTACTTTAGCGATAATTTTCGCAGTAGGTTTCTTCCTCGTAACTACATGGGCAAAAGGAAAAGCAAAGAAATTTAAAGCTAAAAATCAAGCGGCAAAAGCAGAAGCTGGATTTATCGAAGCAGCAAATGCACTTCAAGGTCTTAAAAATGTAGAAAAAGCAGCGGCTAAGAAGGAATAAATAAAGATTTTATTTTTTTTATTCTTTATTCTTTATTTTTAGTAAAAAAGAGAGTAAATCGTAAAAATAAGAACTTAATCGTTCTTTAATTAAGAACTTTTAGAAACTATATCTGTAGTTCTAGCAAGATTATCTATTGCAATTCCGGCCTTAATGCCTTTGCTTTCTAAAGCAGACAATTTCTTATGCCGAGCAAATTCCTTCAAGAAAGCCGAAAGAATAAAGTATGCAACAAAAAGTCCAACTAATAAAAGTAAACCCTTCCAACTGAGAAAAAAGCCCGTCACTCCAAAGAGCATTTCAATAAAATTATTCAAAGCACCAGTAGTTGAAATCATAAAAGTAACTGAAAGGCCTATAACTACACGAACCCACTTTCTTTCGAAGGCAGTAAAATTAAGAATATTCAAAGAAAAAATAAATAATACAACCCATAAAAGAGTCAACAAAAATATCTTGCCAAATGGAATTCCCTTAGATATATCCTCAAGATTGAAGATTACCTCATTCAAAACTTCAAGCCAAGGAGGTAAGATAATAGGTTTAGCTAAAGTTTTACTAGAAGAATCTTTTATAGTATCTAAAAATCCAGGACCTGTTAAATTACTAGTTAAGTTTTCTTGAGCACTAACGAAAGTCAAAAGAAAAAAAACTATCCCAAAAAATATAAACTTCATAACTAATTATATAAAATCAACTTTAAAAAATATCCTACATCTAAATTTACAAAAAATCTTACAAAATCAGAATAAAGTACTCTGGCCCTTCTTAACCTTGAGTTCTCTTAACTTAGCAATCTGATTTTCAACTCTTTCTTCAGAAAACTCGTGTCTTGTGACCAAAATTTCCTTAATCTTTTTTTCATCAAACCTCGGAAATATGACTTTATGCTTTGAAACATTAGGTTTCTTAAAAATCTCAAAAATCTCTCTCCAGTTAAATCCCAAATCTCCATGTCTTGCAACAACTTCTTCGAAAATAGAAACAGGATGAATTCTCTGTTTAACAAGAGCCAGTGCTTTCTTAGGGCCAATTCCTTTAACACCTCCAGGATTAAAGTCTGTCCCAACCAAAATAGCCAAACAAATCAATTGATCCCCAGTTATCCCAAGCTGATTAATCACAGATTCAAACTCAATCATTTCAGGAGCAATATAAATAAATCCAGAAACAGTTTTGCGTTTGCGAGCTAAAGTTAAATTTTGAATTAAACGAGTCCCTCCAACAACTAAAGCATCATAATCCTGACTTCCAACAGCATAAGCCTGCCCACTCTTTACCAATTCAGCCGCCTGCATTTCTCCTTCCCCAGGAGCTTGAACAACAGCAATTCCCATAGCTTCAAGTAATTCCTTACTTTCAGCAATCATCTTATCATCAAGCCTAATAAAACCACGAGAATACTTACTCATCCCTAGAACATCTTCCTCTTCCAAAGCTTCTTCATATTTTTCAGCCATCTTGTCTTTAGCAGCTTGACGAATCTCATGAGTCTTACCCTTCAAAACATGATATTCTCCATCAAAAACATAAATCAGACTAATTCCCTCTGAAAGTAAAGCCACATTTCTATAAAACAAACCAGACAAATGAGAAGTAACATTTCCTGTAGAGTCCATTAAAGGTGTTCCATCAGGTTGCCTAACAGAAGATAAAAATTGGTAAATTGCGTTAAATGCATCTACGGCAATAGTTTTACCCTTTAAATCAGAAAAAGCAACCTCTTTGCGATTAACTATATCTCCTATTTGTAAACCCATACAACAAAAAGAATTAATGAGTTAATAAGAATTATTGTTAAATAACTTCAGGACCATAACTGCCCTTGAAACTAAGTACGTAATCAACCACATTTGAATATAAAACTCTGACACCATCATCCCTCATACTACCCTTACTAAAATCAACTGGAATCTTGTATCTGTAACCTTGCCCAGTTAATCTTCCAAGTAATCTTCTAGCTTCTTCAGCAGTAGGGCTTCTAGGAAATTGACTAGAAACAAACATGTAAATATGTTCGCTAGGAGGTAGCAATTCAAGCTTTGAAGTAGTACTGTTACGCCTACCAGTAAACCCATCATTTCCAAAAAGATCTAATTGTTTTGCCATAAAAAATCAAAGCATGAAGAATATATAAATATTACTATTTTGTCTAACTTTAAAGTAACAACATAAATAGCAAATATGAGAAATCTCTCAAGAGTAATTGATAGAATACCTCATGAAAAACATTAGTCATTCTTAGAAAATAAAAATTTCAAATCTAAATATATCTACAACAATAATACCTTGGATTGGTGAGTCCGGTATTGTGATACCCTGCAACATATTCATTTGCCTGACAGGTAAACTGATATACGGTAGGAGCAGTTGTAGATCTCCACTGACAATTTGCCTGATCCATAGGCTTACAACCAGCACCAGTACCTCGACAATATCCACTTGGACCAACACCCCCAAGAGCATTAGCATTGTTAGCAGTTGTGGCGGTATTTGCTGTGTTAGCAGTTGTGGCGGTATTTGCTGTGTTAGCAGTTGTGGCGGTATTTGCACTATTAGCATTTCCAGCATTATAAGCATAAGCAGACCTAAGACTAGTTACTGAATGATTCGGCGCTCCTGCACTAAGACACCATGTATCTGCAGGATCAGTCAAACAATTAGGAGTAGCACCAGGAACTTCAGCCACTGAGTGTCCTGGATTTGATGTTGATGGTGTTTGAGCGACGACAGTAATCAATCCTCCAACCAAAACAATAGCAAACAAGATAAGCAAAATATGCCTTTTTTCTATATTTACAGTAATGCTCACCACCCAAAATATAATAAAAATTCCTTATTAAATATTACTTTTAATGCATAGAAACCCTAAAAAAGAACAAATAACTGTATCTCTCATGAAAGGCTACATAGTAAATATATCTTCAAAATCAGAAGAAAATAATAACTTCATTCAAATATTTGGAAGACTCCAAAATCAAAAATCATTTGCAGCAATTGTTCCATTTATACCATATTTTTACTTAAGAGAAAAAGACGTTGAAAAGATAAAAAGCCTAATTTCAGATAAGAAAATAGAAAAAACAAATTTCACAAATAAAAATGGAGAGAATATAGTCAAAGTATCTCATAATGACAAAACAGAAATCACAAAAACAATAAAATCCATACATCAAAAAGATGTAAACACCTACGAGTCCGATATAACTCCCGCCCTTAGATATGTAATCGACCATGACCTCTACAGTACAATAGATATATCTGGAGAAACCGAAACGGCAGAAAAAGTAGATATTGTTTATAAAAACCCTATAATAAAATCGTCAAAAGAAGAAATTCCGCTAAAAGTAATGTCTATAGACATCGAAACGGACAAAAAGGGAGGAGGCCTATTTTGTATAGGTTTATACAGCAACAATTATGAAAAAAACATAATAATAAGTAAAGAAGAAGTAAAAGGAGCAATTAATGTTAAAACAGAAGCAGAAGCTCTTCTCAAATTTAAATCAGAAATAGAAAAATTCGATCCAGATATTATAACTGGATGGCATGTAATAGACTTTGACTTAAACTATCTCAAGAAAAAGTTTGAAGAAAACAACCTTCCATTTGATATAGGAAGAACAAATGAAAACGTCAAAATAAAAATAGAAAATAACTTCTTCAGATCTTCAAGCGCGAACATTCCGGGTCGTCAAGTTCTAGACGGTCTAACTCTTATAAAAGACCCATTTATCCAGGAAGCTCCTTCGATAAAAAACAAAGAATTTGAATCCTACACCCTAGAAGACGTTTCTCAAGCAATGCTTGGAGAAGGAAAACTAATAAGTGGAAAAGACCGTCATGAAGAAATAGATATATTATACAAAAAAGATAAAGAAAGACTTGTCAAATATAACATTCAAGATTGTAAACTTGCTTACGATTTATTAACTAAGACTAAAATGTTAGACTTAGCTATAGAACGCTCAATGCTAACAGGTTTGCCATTAAACAAATTAACAGGCTCGATTATAGCTTTTGATTCATTATATATAAGGGAAGCAAGAAAAAGAGGAATAGTCTCTCCAACATTGCACTACAAAGAAAAAGAAGAAAGAATTAAAGGAGGTTATGTAATGGAACCAAAACCGGGAATATACCATAACGTTCTTGTTCTTGACTTTAAATCACTATATCCCTCGATAATAAAAACATTCAACATAGACCCAATTTCAATGTTAGATAAAAAAGAAAAAAATTCTATTGAATCTCCAAACAAAGCTCACTTCAAAAACGAAGAAGGAATACTTCCTCAAATTTTAGAGAAACTACATAATGAAAGAGAAAGAGCAAAAAAAGAGAAAAGAGAATTATCAAGTTATGCTATAAAAATAATAATGAATTCATTTTTTGGTGTCCTAGCATCTCCAAATTGCAGATATTTTAACCTTGACATGGCAAATGCAATAACTCATTTCGGCCAAGAAATAATACAACTCACAGCAAGAAAAATAGAGGAGAAAAATTTGAAAGTAATCTATTCAGACACCGACTCCGTATTTGTAAAAGTAGAATCTGAAAAGGATAAACTAAAAATAATAGGGGAACAAATTCAAAAAGAAATAAATTCTTTTTATGAAGATTATATCAAAAAAAAATATGATAGAAAGTCTTACCTAGAATTGGAATTCAAAAAATATTATCTATCTTTCATGCTTCCTAAAGTAAGAAATGCAAAAGTAGAAACAGGCTCAAAGAAAAGGTATGCAGGACTTCTTGAAAAGAATGGTAAAGAAGAATTAGAGATAGTAGGTCTTGAAGCGATAAGAGGCGACTGGACGGAAGCAGCCAAAGATTTCCAGATAGAATTATTAAATAAAGTGTTCCATAGAGAAGACCCTATTCAATTCATAAAAGATTATATTAAAAAAATAAAAGAAGGAAAAATGGACTCAAAACTAATTTATAGAAAATCAATAAGAAAAGACTTAGACAAGTATACTAAAACAACACCCCCTCATGTTAAAGCAGCCCGCCTTCTAAACGAAATAGAATCAAACATAATTGAATATTATATAACAAAAGAAGGCCCAGAGCCAATTCAAAAACACAAACATAAAATAGATTATGACCATTATATAGAAAAACAAATAACTCCAATAGCAGATACTATATTACACTTCTTTAACACTTCAGTTGAAGAAATAAATAAGAACTCAAAGCAAAAAACACTTTTCTAATCATTTAAGATTACTTATTAATCCTCCTGTATTAACCGGGCTATTTGTTAAGTTTGAAGCTAAAGCAATTCTTCTACGCTTAATAGCTTTAAATATCAATACCGATAATATTATTATCATAATAGAAAGTACTGCAATAAGAATCCAGAATATCATGCTTCTTAGAGCCATAGAGTTTGATTGAGTCCCAGGCAATGTCTGAGGCGTTCCAGTTCCAGAAGTAGTGCCAATACTAGTTGTAGTTCCCGCAGTTGTTCCATTTCCAGTACTAGTTCCCGCAGTTGTTGTTCCTCCGCTGCTAGAACCACTGCTTGAACTTCCTCCGGAATTAGAACCACCACTAGACCTTGCAGTGGATGAACCCGTTGTATTAATAACGCTGAAATTTACAGAACCCTTTAGCCTCGTACCATTAGTAAAGTTTGCAAATGCTGTGAAAATGTAATTCCCTACAGGAATTAAATCTTGATCATAATTAAATTGAAGACCATCAGTAGTATTCATTGTAGTGTTAGTTAGCCCATTATTGAAACTAAATCTAACACTTCCATTTAATGTGCTTAAGCCAACTCTGAAAGTTACGGGGAAAGAAGCAGTAGTATACTGTTCATTCGGATCGGGTTCGTTAATAGACATAGTTTGAGCACTAGGTTGTGGTTGCGTTGATACTTGTCCAGTCCAATTGATTGAATAATTTGTCCATCCAGTCACATTAAAAGTAGCAATTCCAAGATCAACCGTAACATTAGTGCAGATAGTTGAAGGACATGGAAATCCGTCGCGATAAACCGTTGCATTGAAGATGTTATTCGGTAAACCGTAGAAAGTGACAACTGCGGATTTGTTTAAACCAAGGTTTAAATTAGATTTAACTTCAGCAAAATTATTACTTAAAATCATATGATCGCTCAAATTGTTTCCAATAACATTTCCAAAAATAGAGGTGAAATTAATTAAACCATCTTTATTTGCAAAAATCAAATAAGTATTATTTAACCTATAGCTTTCAAAATAATTATCCTTAATCGATAAATAAGCTAAACCCTGTGAAGAGAAAAAAGGAGGATTAACATTCAAGCTATGATATCCAATTGTACCATTACTTACAGAATTATTCTCAAGATAATAAGAATACTGGACAATTCCCGAAGTAATAAAACTTATTCCGTTTCTCGAAGGATTTAATATTTTATTACCTACAAATTTGTTATTATTTGAAAGAATAGAATAAACTCCATCAGAAAAAGAATTATTTATCTCATTTAAAGAAATAGAATTATTATCTGAACTGGAAAGAAGTATAGAATAATTAAGGCCGTTAATTTTGTTTAAAGATATAAAACTATTATAAGATGCTTGTAATCCAACTCCTTGTCCAGATTGTGATGGATTTGAAAGATAGGTTATAAAATTATTATAGACTAAACTATTATTAGACAAAGACAAAGATATTCCGTTAAGACTTACATTAACAATAATATTTTCTGATATGTTTGCTCCAAATGACTGAAAGACGTATATTCCTAGATTACTATCTGCTCCAGAACCATATTTAGGATTAAGAATATTTCTATAAGCAACTGAATTAAAAGTATTATTAAATGAAATTCCAGTATTCGTTGAAGAATTAATATAGTTATTATATACAAAAGATCTGTTTCCCGAAGATATTATCCCATTTAGAAGCACACTAAAATTATTACTTGTAATATTAAGATTTTTTACGGTAACATCATTTCCAGTAATATTTACGGCAGTAAATCTAATTCCTATATTTGATGGATTGGCAATCCAATAACTATTCAAACCGTCTAAAGTAATATTATTCCCATTTATAATCAAACAATCTCCTCCAACCGATAAACTCTGATTAAGAACATAATAAGAGTTGTTTTGAGACAAAACCCCACAACTTGAGACATTTATAGCATTTGAAGGTACCGGTTGCAAAAGTAAAACAGGGAATTCAACTCTAAAAGTTAAAATTAAAATTAAAAGAGCAACTATACAAATAACTAGCATTGGCACACTATAGTACAAAGGAACTCTTGGAAAGATCTCTTCTTTTTGAATCATAAAAATATCACAACCCTCACTTTTTATAAAAAGCAAACTGATTTATAAACATTGTCTGCGCAGTTCGGCGCTTCGCGCCTCACTCTCACAGAGGCAAATTTTCTTAATTAGTATAAAAGACAAAAATTCAATACTGATCCTGAACTCGATTCAATAAATGTTTTTTCCAAACCAAAATATAGCATCCAATTATCCCTAAAAAGAATATTATTAATCCCAAATAAGAAGAAGCTTTGATAGATCCTATTGATGCCCCAGTTATCGAAGGAGAAGAGAATAAAATTGAAAGAATAAACAAACCCAAAACATTTTCAAATCTAATATATTTTACAATCCATCTCTTAATAGGATTCATATGAATAGTAACCTTCTCAAGAGCAGCCTTATGTAGACAGTCTTTTGCTTTCTTCATAGCTCCATCATGAAGTAGACCTAAATGTTCTCTATCGTCCTTATGCAACTTAGGATCTCTAGAAGCCTCCCCATAAAAAGAAGCGGCATGTCTGTAAGACTTAGCAGCGTTTCTATAATCTTTAACACTAATATAAGAATGTCCTTCCTGCATATCTGTATTAGCTATTTCTAAGTTTATTTGAGAAGCATTCCTAGCATATTCTGGAGCTCGCCCCCTTTCTTTTACCCTCTTTCTTTCCACTACATAAGTCATGATAATCAAAAGTAAATTATGTTTATAACTTTATACTTCTAAAATAACACCATCACGGCCAACATTAACAATCTTAGTATCTCCAATTTTATCTTCCGTTCCAAAAGTCTCATGAATATGTCCATGTAAAAGTAAGTCTGGTTTAAACTTCTTTATAGCTTTTGTAATAGACTCGCTTCCCTTGAAACCAACATCTTCAGATATACCTCCTGCAGGATGCATATGAGTCAACATAACTTTCTTTTCAATTCCTGCAAGGCCAGAGTGAGCCTTCTCTAAAATATTAAATAAATCTTCTTCCGATACATGTCCTGGATGAGGCAAATCAGAAGTTCCTCCTGCCCCAAAGAAGCCTACTTTCCCATAAACAGCGTTGTATCCATGAATATTTTTCACACCATAAAGCTGCGCCAAAAAGTCAGTTGTAGCAAATGAATCGTGATTTCCTGGAATTAAAAGCACTTTCTGCCCCCTATCTTTAAAAGGCTTAATCAGCTCCTTGCTTTCTTTAAAACCAGTCAAGTCCCCACAAAGTACAACTAAGTCTACTTTTTCTTCTTCAGCTCTCAAAGCTAGTCTTTTAGTTAACTTACTGTCACCATGCAAATCAGATGCAGCCAATATTCTTATTTTACCTTTGGCCATGTCAATAATTGATAGTTAAAGAATATAAATCTTCGGAGTCAAAAGAATCAAAAAATCGATGCGTGATTGTTGCTCAATTCATCAAAAATCAAAGATTTTTGAGTGCCTCGCAATGCAGTGCATTGCTTAGTTTGGATGCAAAAAACTTCTTCCAGAAGAGAAGTTTCTGCACAGAAGTTTGTAAACAAACTTCTTGTGATCGAAGTCTCGAACACACCCTAAAGGGTGTGGTTTGTGTGAGAGACTATCGACATCAAAAAAGTTACCAAAAAAAAGTGAAGTCTAATAACTACTAAAGAAGATAACAATGAAGCAGAAAGACTTAAAAGCGATATACTGGTTGGGATATAGAGGTTAGAAAAGATATATCCAAAAATGAACCAAAAACCAAAAGACAGTTTTGACGTTTTCTTTAGAAGAAAACCTGCTTTGATGCTAGTATCACTTAAGAAACTTACAAGAGCTAGATACGGTTCAATACTTGCAAAAGAAGTAGACTGTACATATAGCCACGCTGTTAAAATACTTCAAATGCTTGAAAAGCTTGATTTAGTAGTATTTGAAAAGAAAGGAAGAATTAAGTTGATCAAATTGACAAAGAGAGGAGAAGAAGTAGCAAACAATATAGATAATATCAAAAGAATTATTTCTGATTAAAGTTTGAGTGATTTTCAACATAACTGTCAAATCCTTCTATATGAGAAACATTTGTTCTAAGCAACATATTTCTAAACGAAGAATCAATCTTTATTCCAAAGTCTTGCATTTCTCTTTTGATAATAAAATAAAGTTGTTTTCCCTTTTTATCAAAGTCAGTTAATATACAAACAGTGTCTTTTTTATCAAGAGTATGAAGTATAGATTCTATCCTTTCATGAATTGATATTCCCGTCTGATGAATTTCATAAACTTTCTCAAACCCTAAAGCATGTAAAGCGGCAGTATCTTTCTTTCCCTCTACAATAAAAACAAAGTCCAAATACTTAGAAAATAAATTCTGCCATTCAAGGCCAATATCCATAAAAGTTTGAAGCTTAAGTAGTATATATAGAATATTAGTATAAAAAATACTAATATAAAATGGCCCCGAGGGGATTCCTTAAACTTGTTCAAATCCCTTATTGTTAAATGGCCCCGAGGGGATTCCTTAAACTTGTAAAAGTTTAATGGGGC
>Ga0194120_10002013_pt1 | contig 35679 bp, 25 predicted proteins | sample TA2MahCa65mmetaG_FD_148642 | JGI IMG/M metagenome (GOLD analysis project Ga0194120, IMG submission 148642) | Freshwater microbial communities from Lake Tanganyika, Tanzania - TA2015019 Mahale Deep Cast 65m | ecosystem: Environmental > Aquatic > Freshwater > Lake | place: Tanzania: Lake...
ACGTCGCCGGCGCGATCACCGTCGCGGGGACGCCCCCGGCGTCGCAGTTCCGGTTCTACCTCGACGCGGCGGGCAGCAGCCAGATCCCGAGCTCTACCGAGAGCCGGGGCGCGTCGGTGACGATCGTCCCCGCCCCCGCTTCGCTGGCCCTCCTGGGCCTGGGCGGCCTGATCGCCGGGCGTCGGCGTCGGTAATCCCTCTCGCGTCACGGACGGACGCGTACTCACGCTTGACAGTGTGACTCCACCCGGCCCCGCTTCGGCGGGGCCGGGTCGCTTTCTGGCGCCGCTCGTGGCGCGAGTCGGAAGTCCGTGGACGGATGCGCCGCGGGTGCCACGGGTCATCGGGCGCTTCGCCCGATGACCCGTGCGGCTGTTCGACGCCCGTCCGAACACCGGCACGGGCGATCCGCAAGGCGGATCGCCCGTGGCACCCGCAGGGCGCCTTGGTGCACGTTCTTCGGACTCGCGCCGCTAGTACTGAAGGACCGCGTGGACCTCGCCGTGCGGGGCCAGGCGCCTGCGGCCCTGGAGAGCGGTCAGTTCGATCAGGACGGTGATGCCGACGATCGTGCCGCCGGCGCGGCGGATGAGTTCGGAGCAGGCCACGAGTGTTCCGCCGGTCGCCAGGAGGTCGTCGACCAGGAGGACCTTGTCGCCGGGCCCGATGGCGTCGGCGTGGATCTCGAGGCGGTCCCTGCCGTACTCGAGTTCGTACTCCACGGCGTGGGTGGCGCGGGGGAGCTTGCCGGGCTTGCGCACGGGGATGAACCCGGCGGAGAGTTCGCGGCTGATGGCGGTGCCGAAGATGAACCCGCGGCTCTCGGCGCCGACCACCAGGTCGACGTCCTGGACGCGGTAGGGGTTCACCATCAGTTCGACGGCGAGGGCGAGCCCGGCGGGGTCGGCAAGGAGCGGCGTGAAGTCCTTGAAGACGATCCCCTTCCTGGGGAAGTCCTGGACGTCGTGAATGAGCGGTTCGAGCGGCTTCATGGAGGGATTCCGGCGTGGCTGGCGGGAGCATAGCGGTGGGGGGGCGGGCGTAGAGTTGGTCGATGTCCGCCGAGCCCACCAGGCGCCGCGTCCGCCCTTCCCTCGAGGTCGTCGAGCCCGTGGGGAAGCGGATCCTCATCCGCAAGGACGAGGACCGGAAGCAGACCCGGACGGGGATCCACCTGCCGGACAAGATCGAGATCCCGACGATCACGGGGCGCGTCGTGGCGGTGTCGGCGCAGGTGGGGCGTGACGAGGATTACCCGATCAAGGACTACGACCGCGTGCTCTTCAACCCCAAGCACGCGATCCCGGTGGACCTGGAGGGTGACAACCGCCTGTTCGTCATCCCGATCGAGGACGTGGTCGCGGTGTTCCGGCGGGGCGGGGACGCCGACGGGCGATGATCGCGGTGGGGTGTGCGTGCGGGCAGGAGACCGGGCGGTGTGTGAGTGGCTGAGGCAGCCGCGGGCGCAGTGGCCGGACCCGGCGCCCGTCGCTCCCGCCCCCCCGGGGTTTGGGATCGAGGTGACGCCGCCGGGCTCCAAGAGCCTGACGAACCGGGCGCTGCTGCTGGCGGCGCTGGCGCGCGGTCGGAGCACGCTGCGGGGCGCGTTGACCGAGGCGGACGACGCGCGGCGGATGATGGCGGCGCTTCGCAGGCTGGGGGCCGGCGTCGAGGCCTCGATGGGCCAGGTCCGCGTGGAGGGGGTGGGCGGGCGGTGGCGCGTGGGGGCGGAGGGGGTGGCGCTGGACCTGGGGAACGCCGGCACCGCGACCAGGTTCCTGGCGGCGGCGGCCCTGCTGTCGCCCGGGCCCGTGGTGATCGACGGCAACGCGCGCATGCGGCAGCGCCCGATCGACGAGCTGGTGGAGTCGCTGGAGCGGCTGGGCGCGAGCGTGGAGTACCTCGGATCGGCGGGGAACCCCCCGGTGCGGATCGTGGCGCCGACCGACCCGGCGCGGTCGCCGGCGGACGCGCACTTCGAGGCGACGCGGTCGAGCCAGTTCATCTCGGCGCTGTTGCTGGTGGCGCCGTGGCTCCCGCGCGGGCTGACGGTGAGACTGCTCGGCGGCGTGACGAGCGCCTCGTACATCGACATGACCGTCCGCCTGCTCGATCGACTGGGCGCGTCGGTGCGCACGAGCGCGGACATGCGGGTCATCCGCGTCGGGCCGGCCCGCGGGCGGGCGCCCGGCGACGGGCTGGCGCCCTTCGAGCACGACATCGAGCCCGACGCCAGCGGGGCGACCTACTTCTGGGCGGCGGCGGCGATGTCGCCCGGCTCGACCTGCCGCGTGCGGGGCCTCGACGCCCGCTCGATCCAAGGGGACGCCCGGTTCCCGCGCCTGCTCGGCGAGGCGGGGGCCCAGGTCCGGGAGGGCGACGGCTGGATCGAGGTCCGGGGCGCGGGGCTGGCTCCGATCGTCGCGGACATGGCGGACATGCCCGACGCCACCATGACCATGGCGGCGGTGGCGGCGCTGGCGGAGGGGTCGAGCGTCCTGCGCGGCGTGCGCACGCTGCGGGTGAAGGAGACGGACCGGATCGAGGCGTTGCGCACGGAACTGGGCAGGATCGGGGTCGGGGTCGAGTGCCCGCTGGACGGCGACGAGGGCGCGATGCGGATCACGCCCCCGGCGGGCGGGATCGACCGCTCGGGGGCCGCCCCCGCGGTGGTGTTCGACACCTACGACGATCACCGGATGGCGATGAGCCTGGCGCTGATCGGGCTGGTACGTCCGAACGTGTTCATCCGCGATCCCGGGTGCGTGGCCAAGACCTATCCGGGGTTCTGGGCGGACCTGGCGGGCGTGTACGGGCGTTGAGGCGGGGGCCGGAGCGCGGGCTCCGGGGTGGTCGTCTAGACTGGACACGGGCGCCGGCGGCGGCGCCGCGATCGCTCTTGACGCACGCCGAACGGAGTGGCCTCGATGTCCAAGCAGAACACGCCCCGAACCGTGACCCTGATCCCCGGCGACGGTGTCGGGCCCGAGTGCATCAACGCCTCCCGTCGGATCATCGAGGCGGCGGGGGTGAGCCTGGCGTTCGAGGTGTGCGAGGCGGGGGAGAGCGTGTTCAAGAAGGGGATCCCGTCGGGGGTGCCGCAGGAGACGATCGACTCGATCAACCGGACGCGGCTGGTGTTCAAGGGCCCGCTGGGGACGCCGGTGGGGTACGGGGAGAAGTCGGCGAACGTGACGCTGCGGAAGCTGTTCGAGACGTACGCGAACATCCGCCCGGTGCGGGAGCTGCCGGGCGTGCGGACGCCGTACTCGGGGCGGAACCTGGACCTGGTGGTGGTGCGTGAGAACGTGGAGGACCTGTACGCGGGGATCGAGCACATGCAGACGCCCGGGGTGGCGCAGTGCCTGAAGCTCATCAGCGCCAAGGGGTGCGAGAAGATCGTTCGGACGGCGTTCGAGTTCGCGCGGTCGGAGGGCCGCAAGAGCGTGGCGTGCGCGACCAAGAGCAACATCATGAAGCTGACGGAGGGGCTGCTCAAGCGCACCTTCGAGCGGATCGCGCCGGAGTACCCGGACCTTCAGGCCTGGCACGTGATCGTGGACAACTGCGCCCACCAGCTGGTGAAGAAGCCCGAGCAGTTCGACGTGATCGTGACGACGAACATGAACGGGGACATCCTGAGCGACCTGACCAGCGCGCTGATCGGCGGGCTGGGGTTCGCGCCGTCGGCGAACCTGGGGAACGAGGTGGCGATCTTCGAGGCGGTGCACGGGTCGGCCCCCAAGTACGCCGGTAAGAACTGCATCAACCCGACGGCGGTGCTGCTGTCGGGCGTGTTGATGCTGCGGTACATCGGGGAGTTCGACGCGGCCCAGAAGATCGAGCACGCGGTGCTCTACACGCTGGAGCAGAACGCCGCCGCCGGCAAGGGCACCGGCGACGTGGTGGGCTACGACCGACCCAACACGCTCTCGACGTCGGCGTTCACCGACCTGATCATCGCGAACCTGGGCAGGCGGGCGGAGAAGTTCAAGGTCCGCGACTGCAAGCAGATCAAGCTGCCTCGGCTTTCCTCTGCGCCGGAGTACGTCAAGCCCAAGTCGCTGGAGCTGGCCGGGGTGGACGTGTTCCTGCACTCGCCGTTGCTGCCGGCGGAGCTGGGCCCCCGGCTCGAGGCCCTGGCCGAGGGCACGCCCATGAAACTCAAGATCATCTCCAGCCGGGGCACGAAGGTGTACCCGGCGACGGGGACGATCACCGACTGCGTGGACCACTACCGCTGCCGATTCATGCCCCGGCAGGGCCGGGACGTGGGCGACGCGGTGCTGCTGGAGCTGCTGGGCAAGCTCGGCGCGGGCGGGCACCGCTGGGTGCACGTCGAGAAGCTGCACCGGATCGACGGAGCCGACGGGTTCACCAAGGCGCAGGGCGAGGACTGAGCTTCCGGCTCGGGCGCGACGGCGTGGTCGTCGCGGGCGGTTGTTCCGCCCAAGGGACCACCGCGTCCCTTTCCGTCAACCCGATAACTTGTCCGAACCGGCCGCCGCCCGCGGGCGAAGCACCAAGCGGGGGATTCGCCCCGGGCGGGGTGGTGCGCCCGCCCGGCTTCGGGCCGATATTGGAAGGGTCCGGAGCGTCGCCGGAGCGAGCAGGAGGTTTGTTCCAAGTGGCATGGAGGCATCGGATGGACCGGGGGACCCAGGGATGGCGGATTCATCGCGCGCGGGCCGGGGTGGCGATCGCGCTGCTCGGCGTCATGAGCCACGGCGTGCCCGCGGCGCCGCCCCCCGACCGGGGCCCGGACCCGCTCAAGAGCGAGCTGCCCGCGCCCGAGCTCGCGGGGGCGGTCACGGCGCTGCTGAACGCCGACTACCTGACCGCCGAGGAGAAGCGCGACCTGCGGCTGCGTCACGGGGCGTGGACGCCCGCCGACCTCGGCACGCCGGCGCGCCGGGCCCAGGCCGCGCTCATCGTCGGCGACGTCGATGAGCCCGCGCTGAAGGACCCGGCGTCGCCCCCGATGGCCCGCGGCGAATGGCTCGTGACCGTGGGGGAGTACGAGGCGGCGCTGTCGCTGCTCGCCGCCGAGACTTCGCTCCGCGCCGGCGTGCTGCGGGCCGAGGCCCTGGCCGGGCTGGGGCGGGTCGAGGAAGCGGTGGGGGCGCTGGCTCCGATCGAGGGGGCGGTGCGCGCCGGCGATCCGGCGAGCGCCGACGACGCCGTGGCGATCGCCCAGGGCCTGGCGCTCCGGTTCGACCTTGCGGGCGCCGGGGACGCGGCGGGGGACTTCAAGTTCCTGATGTCGATGCTGGGCCGGGCCCGCGAGCGTCTCGATCCGTTGGATTGGCGGATCCCGCTGGCGGAGGCGCGTCTGCTTCTCAGCCGCGGCAACGCGCCCGAGGCGGGCGAGGCCATCGAGCGGGTCCTGAGCCTCAACCCGCGCTGCGCCGAGGCGTGGTCCATCATGGGTCGGCTGGCGGCGGCGAACTTCGACGCCGCCCGCGCCGAGCAGATCGCGGCCCGCCTGGACGAACTGGTGCGGCTGACGGAGGACGCGCGTCGGTCGGTGTGGGGCACGCTGGTGCTGGCGCAGTCGCGACTGCGTGTCATCGACGCCGACGGGGCCCTGGAGCTCCTGGGCCCCGCCGCGGACGCCTATCCGCGCCTCCGCGCCGTGCTGGCCCTCCGCGTGGCCGCGGCCCACGCGGGGTTCCGACCGGACGACGCCGCCCGCTGGAGCGCCGAGTTCGACGCACTCTCTCCCGGCTCGCCCCTCGCCGTGCTGGAGGCGGGCAAGGCGTTGTCGGACCGGAGGCAGTACGACGCGGCGGCGTCGCTGCTGGGCGAGGCCGCCCGCCGCGCCCCCTTCCTCCCCGAGCCCTGGATCGAACTGGGGCTGCTCGAGGTGCAGTCCGGGCGGGATGCGCTGGCGCTGCGGGCGCTGGAGAAGGCGGCGGCGCTGGATCCGTTCAACATCCGCGTCGCCAACAGCCTGACGCTCGTGCGGGAGCTGACGGCCTACGCCCAGCTCGAAACGCCGAACTTCATCGTGCGTCACCGCCCGGGCGTCGACGAGGTGCTCGCCCGCGAGATGCTCGCGGACCTTGAGGCCATGCACGCCCGCGTCACCGGCGCCGATCGCGACGGGCTGGACTACGCCATGCCGCGGTCGGCGGACCTGCCCAACGGGGGCAAGACGGTCATCGAGCTGATGCCCGACCACCGCTGGTTCAGCGTGCGGATCACGGGCATGCCGCGGGTGCACACGGTGGCGGCGTCGACGGGCCCGGTCATCGCGATGGAGGCGCCGCGTTCCGGGCCCAATCACCTGCTCGGGCCGTACGACTGGCTGCGGGTGGTGCGGCACGAGTACGTGCACACGGTGTCGCTGTCGCGATCGAAGAACCGCCTGCCGCACTGGTTCACGGAGGCCGCCGCCGTCCACCTCGAGGACGCGCCCCGCGACTGGAACACCGTGCAGCTCCTGGCGCGGGCGCACGACACGGGCGGGCTGTTTGACCTGGACCGGATCAACCTCGCGTTCGTGCGTCCGCGCACGCCCACGGACCGGGCCCAGGCCTACGCCCAGGGCGCCTGGATGTACGCCTTCATCGTCCAGACGTGGGGTCCGGCGGCGCCGCTCTCGCTCATGGACCGCTACGGCGCGGGCGACACCGAGGCCCGCGCCTTCCAGGGCGTGCTGGGCGTCGGGCGCGACGAGTTCCTCGATCGCTTCACGACCTGGGCGGGCGCGCAGATGGTCGCCTGGGGCATGCGTCCCGGCGCGGGGACGCCCACGCTGACGGAGTTGATGGAGAAGGACAGCGGCGGCCCGGCGGGCGAGACGCGAGCCCCGACGCCGGAGAATCTCCAGCGCTGGCTCGCCGATCACCCGGACCACCCCGAGGTGCTGGCGCTGGCGGTGAAGGAGGGGCTTGCGGCGAACGCGGGCGAGCCGAACGAATCCATGGCGGGGTTGCTGGAGCGGTACGCCAGGGCCAGGCCCGTGGACCCGCTGCCGCACCGCATGCTGGCGCGCCTGCACCTGGACGGGGGCCGCACCGCCGCGGCCCTGCCGCACCTGGAGTACCTGGACGCGCGGGAGCAGAACTCGCCGGCCCTGGCCCTGGAGCTGTCCAGGCGATACGCGGCGCTGGGGCGCTGGGACCAGTCGTGGGAGAAGGCGCTGCGGGCGGTGCGGGTCGCGCCCTACGAGGCGGGCGGGCGCGAGTGGGCGGCGACCGTGGCGATCAAGCGCCGCGACTGGGACGCCGCGGAGTGGCAGATCCGGGCGCTCATCCGGCTCGAGCCCGGGCGCGCGGTCCACGCGCAGCGGCTCGAGGCGCTGCTGAGGCTGCGCGAGTCGGGCAAGTAGTCACATCCAGGCGCGGTAGCGGGCTTCGAGGTCGGCGACGATCTCGGGGGGCGTGCCGGGAAGGGCCGAGGCCGGGATGGGCTCGTGGAAGGTGACTCGCGAGCGCGAGGGGGTGAACAGGCTCCCCCAGGCGGTGACGGCGCGTGGAGTCCCATCGACGACGACGGGCAGGGTCGTGGCGCCGGTGCGCGCGATGAGCAGGCCCAGCCCGGGCTCGAAGGGCCGCGGCGTCCCGGGCGGCGTCTCGATGCCGCCCTCGGGGAAGACGCCCAGGACGCCGCCGGCGCGGAGGTGCCGGATGGCGTCGCGGAGCGCGGCGGAGTCGCCGCGGGCGCGATCCACCGGGATGACGCGGGCGTGCTCCCACAGGGCCCGCCCGGCGGGGACCATCATGTCGGCGCCCATCATCCAGCGGACCTCGAAGGGGCAGGCGGCCTGGATGAGCAGCGGGTCGACCCCGGCGGTGTGGTTGGAGACGACGATGAGCGGACCGGGGTCGCTGGGCAGGTGGCGCGCGCCCGCCACGCGGAGCCGGTGGATCGCGCGGGCGTGGAGTCGGATGAGGTGGTAGAGCACGCCGGTGGTGAAGTCGCCCCGCGGGTTGTCGCGGATGACGGCGCAGAGCACGGCCCAGGCCGTCCACAGGGCGAGGATCACGGCGGCCACGGTCATGGCGTGGATGCTACGGTCGGGGCGAGATGCTGACGCTCAGGATCAAGCGGGTCGCGGCGCGGGCGGAGGTTCCCCGCTTCCAGACGGAGGGAAGCGCCGGCCTGGACCTGGCCGCGTGCCTGCCCGAGGGGCAGGACGCCATGCGGGTCGAGCCCGGCCAGATCGTGCGGGTGCCGACGGGATGGGCGGTCGCGATCCCCGAGGGATACGAGGGCCAGGTCAGGCCGCGCTCGGGGCTGGCGACCAGGTTCGGCGTCACGGTCGTGAACGCACCCGGGACGATCGACAGCGACTACCGGGGCGAGGTGATGGTGGCGCTGATCAACCTGGGGTCCGAGGCGTACGAGATCGTGCACGGGACGCGGGTCGCCCAACTGGTCGTCGGGCCGGTCGCCCGGGTCGCGGTGGAGGAGGTCGCGGACCTCGGGGCGACGGGGCGCGGGAGCGGGGGGTTCGGTTCGACCGGCGGGCACTGAACGAGCGCGGTCGAACCCTCGGCGCCACCCCGATCCCGCGGAAGGTCCGCCCGTCCGTGGGCGAGCAGGCTCCATCCTGTGCCAGAGGCCTCGCGGCGGCGACGAGGGCTCAGCCCAGGCCGCCCTTGAACTGGGAGCCCTTGAACTTCTCGCGAAGCCGGCGCAGGGCGGGCGTTTCCTTGAGGATCTCGTCGGCGGATCGTCCGGGCTCGCCGCGGCGGCCCCGGGGCGCGTGCCCGGAGCCGGCGCCGATCTGGACGTCGGGGAGGGGCTTGAGGGCCTTGAGGGAGAGGCTGATGCGGCGGGAGCCGGGGTCGATCTTGAGAACCTTGGCGCGGACGACCTCGTCCTTCTTGACGGCGTCCTCGACCCTGGCGATGCGGCGGTGGTCGAGCTCGGAGATGTGGGCCAGGCCCTGGACGCCCGGGGCGATCTCGATGAACGCGCCGAACTCGGTGGTGCTGGTGACGCGGCCCGTGACCTCGGCGCCCTCGGCGATGGCATTGACGGCGGTGGCGAAGGGATCGCCCTGCACCTGCTTGACGCCGAGCGAGAGCCGGTGGTTCTCCCAGTCGAGCTTGAGGATGCGGACGTTGAGGCGCTGGCCCTCCTGGACGTACTTGCGGACGAAGGTCTCGCCGAAGCCGGCCCGGTCGTAGGTGAGGTCGGAGATGTGGACCAGCCCGTCGACGCCGCCCACGTCGACGAAGGCGCCGAAAGGGGCGATGCGCTTGACGGTGCCCTCGAGGGTCTGTCCCTCCTGCAGTGAGGCCTTGAGCTTCTCAGCCTGCTCCTGGCGCTCGCGCTCGATCACGTCGCGGCGCGAGAGGATGATGTTGCCCTTGCCCGAGCGGTCGACGCGGACGACCTGGGCGGACAGCTTCTCGCCGACGAAGACGGAGAGGTCCTTGATGTGCTCGTGGGAGATCTGGCTGGCGGGCATGAAGGCGTTGTGCCCGGCGACTTCGAGCTCGAGCCCGGCGGCGGCGCCGGCCTTGTTCTGGACCACGCCCGTCACGCGGGCCTCGATGACCTGTCCGGGCTCGAGGAGCTCCCACTGGGCCTTCTGGACGGCGCCGGGGCGGGAGCAGATGTAGATGTTGTCGGAAGCCTCGTAGCGGTCGATGACGGCCTCGACCTGGTCGCCCTTGGCGGGGACCTGATCCTCGGGGAACTGGGCCCGGGGGAGCACGCCCAGCTCCTTGGGCCCGAACTCGAGGAAGAGGTCGGTGGGCCCGACGGAGACGACGGTGCCGGTGCGGTGTTCCCGTCCGGCCTGGACGACGCGCGGGCCCCGGAACCCGGGCTTGGCGGCAGGGGCGGCGGGCGCGCCCGGGGCGTGCAGGGCGGCCATGGCGGCGTCGATGGCGGACTTGTCCTCGGCGGAGAGGGCGTGGTGTTCCTTGGGCGCGGGGGCGCCCTCGGACGGCGTGGTGGGGTGGTTCTCGGCGGACATGCGGGTAGAGAAGTCGGTGCGAGCGGCGATCCGAGCCGGGATGACCCCACCCCGCGGCGTCACGAACGCGACGCGCGCGGCGGCCGGCCCACAAGGCCGGTCCGTCCGAAGCAGGAACGCAAGTGTACCCGGTCGAGGGGCGGTCGCGGGGGCCTCACGACATCCCCCGGGCGATGGCGTCGGCGATCCGCTGGGCGGTGCGGACGTTGGCGAACCCGGCCTCGGCGTCGATGGGCGGACGCTCGCCCGAGCGGACGGCGCCGAGGAAGGCGTCGATCTCGGCGACGATGGGCTCGCTGTCGTCCACCTCCAATGGCTCGATGTTGACCAGCTCGTGCCACTTCAGGCTCGTCAGGTCGGCGCCCTGCCGGATCTGCTCGCGCACCTCGGCCATCTGGATCTCGTTGGCCAGGCGCCGGATGATGATGCCCTGCTTGGCGGCGTAGTCGATCTTGATGTAGGCGTTCTCGCCGGTGATCCGCGTGACGCGCTCGGTCTTGAGGGCCAGGCGCGAGCAGGTGATGTTGACCACGCACGTCTTGCCGCCCGTGGACCGCGGTCGGCGGAAGGTCAGGCGGGCGTTGCACAGATCCTCGTGGTCGGTGATGACGCCCACGCCGGCGGCCTCGACCTCGTCGGGCTCCTGCCCGCCCATGAGCATCAGCACCACGTCGATGTCGTGGATCATCATGTCCATGACCACGCCCACGTCCACGGAACGGAAGGTCATGGGGCTGACGCGGCTGACCTCCATGAACCGCGGCACCACCGGCGCCCCGCTCGCGGTCGCCTTCCGCATGGCCCGCATCACGGGGTTGAACCGCTCGATGTGCCCGACCATCAGGCAAGCGCCGGTCTTCTCCGCCAGGCTCTTGATCGCCGTGGCGCTGGCGACGTCCTTGGCCAGCGGCTTCTCGATCAGGCACGCCACGCCCGCCTCCAGCAGCGGGCGGGCCGAGTCCTCGTGGTGGACCGTGGGGACGGCGATGGACACCGCGTCGACGCCCGCGGCGACAAGGTCCTGGGGCGTCTCGAACCCCCGCGTCTTGAACTTGGCGGCGATCTCGGCCCGCCGGGCCGGGTTGGCGTCGACCACGCCCACGAGCTGGCACCCCGCCATGTTGGCGTAGACGCGGGCGTGGTGCTGCCCCATGCGGCCCACGCCCACCACGCCGCAGCGGATGGGGCGGCCCTCGAAGCGGTCGATGGCCACGGGGCGGGCGCCGGTCGTCGGTCGGAGCGAGGTGCTCATGGTGGGATCAGCCGGCGAGCAGGGCGTTGATCGCGGCGGCGATGTCGTCCTTCTTGGCCAGCCCCACGAACTTCCTGGCGGGCTGCCCGCCCTTGAACAGGATGAGGGTGGGGATGGCGGTGATCCCGAACTTCATGGACACGCCGCGGTTCGAGTCGGTGTCGACCTTGCCGATCCTGGCCTTCCCCGCGAACTCGGCCGCGAGGGCGTCGATGGTCGGGGCGAGCATCCTGCACGGGGTGCACCACTCGGCCCAGAAGTCGACCAGCACAGGCTGGCTGGACTTGAGCACCTCGGTCTCGAAGTTCGCATCCGTGAACTCAACGACGTTCTGGCTGGCCATCGGCGGGACTCTCCTGGTCGCGGCGGCCGCGGTCGGCCGCGAGGCGCACTCGTGGGACGGGGACCCCCCTCGCCTCCGACGGGGGCGGAGCCAAGTCTATTCCGAGGGGCCCGCGGCGGGAGGATCGGACCCCATGTTCGGAGTCCGTTGTCGTCAGGGTGCCAGGACCGCCCACGCGGCCCCAAGGGCGGCGACGTGCTCGGCGACGTCGTGCACCCGGAAGAGCCGCGCCCCCGACGCCAGATGCAGCACGCTTAGGGCCAGCGACGGCGCAAGACGCTCCGAGGGGTCCGACTCGCGCCCAAGGGCGGCCCGGCCGGCGAAGCTCTTGCGGCTCACCCCGGACAGGACCGGTCGCCCCAGCGACAGCAGCCGGGGTGTGCCGCGGATCAGGGCCAGGTTCTGCTCGACCGACTTGCCGAACCCCAGGCCCGGGTCGAGCACGAGGGCGTCGGGGTCCACGCCCGCGTTGATCGCGGCGGCGAGGCGATCCGCCAGGAACATGCGCACGGACTCGACCACGTCGGGGTACTCGGGCGGGGCCTCGTAGCGGTCGGAGTAGCGGTCGCGGTCCGGGGGCGCGAGGCGGTGCATGAGGATGAGGCCGCAGGATCGCTCCGCGGCGAGGGGGAGCATCCCGGCGTCTTCGAGCCCCGCCGAGACGTCGTTGATGGCGTCGGCGCCGGCGTCGAGGGCGGCCCGGGCGACGGCGGCGAGGGTGGTGTCGATGCTGATGGGGCCGGGGAAGAGGGCACGCTCGCGGATGGCGCGGATGATGGGGACGACCCGGGCGGTCTGCTCGTCGGCGGGCATGCGGGCGGCGCCGGGGCGGGTGGACTCGCCGCCCACGTCGAGGAGGTCGGCGCCCTGGTCGGCGGCGGCGCGGGCCCGGGCGAGGGCGGCGTCGAGGGTGGGGTGGCGGTCGGCGAAGGAGTCGGGCGTGGCGTTGAGGATGGCCATGACCCGCGGACGGCCGAGGTCGAGGGACAGGCGCGGGCTGAGGCGCCAGGCGGGCATGGGGGGTTGTAGGAGGGATCCCGGGATTCGCTCGGCGGCTCGCTCGGCCCGGGCGGGCGCGGGTGGAGAGGCCCCGGCCCTCCCCTGAAGGGGAGGGAGTGGGCGCGACTTAGGATCGGGGCATGGCGGACCTGTGGGCCCAGTCTCGGGCGGCGGCGCATCGGGCGGTGGAGCCGCTGGCGGTGCGGATGCGGCCTCGGACGCTGGACCAGTTCGCCGGGCAGCGGCACATCCTGGGCGAGGGGAAGCTGCTGCGGCGGATGCTCAAGGCCGACGCGATCACGTCGCTGATCCTGCACGGCCCGCCCGGGACCGGCAAGACGACGCTGGCGGAGCTGATCGCGGGGTTCACGCGTCGGCGCTTCGTGGGGGAGAACGCGGCGAGCGTGGGGGTCAAGCGCATCCGCGAGATCATCGACGGGGCCGCGGCGGAGCTGGAGCGGACGGGTCGGCGGACGATCCTGTTCCTGGACGAGGCGCACCGGTTCACGCGGGCCCAGCAGGACGTGCTGCTGGCGGACGTGGAGTCGGGGCTGCTGACGTTCATCGGGGCGACGACGGAGAACCCGACGTTCGCGGTGATCTCGGCCCTGGTGAGCCGCAGCACGCTCTTCAGGCTGGAGCCCCTGGGCGAGGCGGACATCGTGGGGGTGCTGCGGCGCGCGATCGAGGACCCGGAGCGCGGGTACGGACGCCTGGACCTGCGCGTGAGCGACGAGGCCCTGCGGGTGTGGGCCGCCAAGTGCGAGGGCGACGCCCGGCGGGCCCTGACGGCGCTGGAGGTTGCCGTGCTCAGCGGGGGAAAGGGCCGGGTGGGCAGAGGGCCGAATGGTCAAGGGGGAGAGGGGGCGGTCGGCCCGATCGAGATCGATCGGGCGACGGCGGAGGACAGCATCCAGCAGAAGGCGGCGGTGTACGACGTCACGGGCGACCAGCACTACGACACCATCAGCGCGTTCATCAAGAGCGTGCGGGGCGGGGACCCGGACGCCGCGGTCTACTGGCTCGCGGTGATGCTCGAGGCGGGGGAGGACCCGCGGTTCATCGCGCGGCGTCTGGCGATCCTGGCGAGCGAGGACATCGGGAACGCCGACCCGCGCGGGATCATGGTGGCCCAGGCGGCGTGGGAGCTGACGGAGCGCGTGGGCATGCCCGAGTGCCGCATCATCCTGAGCCAGGCGACGACGTACCTGGCCCTCTGCCCCAAGAGCAACGCGGCGTACCTGGCGATCGACGAGGCGGTGGGGGACGTCCGCGAGGGGCGGACGGCGCCCGTGCCCATGTACCTGCGGGACCCGCACAGCGCGCCCAACTCCAAGGGAGACGAGGGGCCCCGGCCCGGCGAGGGGTACCGCTACGCCCACGACCTGCCGGGGGCGGTCGGCGACCAGGACTACCTTGGCGTGGACCGGACGTACTACCGACCCCTGGACCAGGGAGCGGAGAAGGCGATGCGGGAACGGCTGGAGGAGTTCCGGCGCCGGCGGCGGGAGCGGTAGGCAGTAGGCATCAAGGGGGATTCCGCGTCGAGGTCGTTGACGGAACCAACCCCACCCCAGCCCTCCCCAGGAGGGGAGGGGGCACGCCCGGGATGAGCAGGTCCGTGAGCGAATCCCGGGATGGCTCGGGTCCCCTCGCAGAGCACGATCCGATGACGATCCGCGACGACAAGGCCCGGATCCGCGCGGAGGCGAGGGCCCGGGTCGCGGGTCTGTCGCCGGCGGAGAAGTCGCGCCGCTCGGCCCAGGCGGTGGAGCGGTTCCTGGCGCTCCCGACGGTGGCTGGCGCCGCAACGTTGCTGGCGTATTGGCCCCTGGCGGAGGAGGTCGACGTGCTGCCGGTGTGCCGGCGTTGGTTGGCGGATGGGCGGCGGTTGGCGGCGGTTCGGGTGGACTGGGGGCGGCGGGTGTTGGACCCGGCGTGGGTGGAGAGCCTGGAGCGGGGGTGGGTGACCGGGGCCAAGGGCGTGCGGGAGCCGTGGGGTGAAGCGCCGCGGGCGGAGCGAGCCGATATCGGCATGGTGCTGGTGCCCGGGGTGGCGTTCGACGCCGAGTGCCGTCGATTGGGGCACGGGGCCGGGTTCTATGATCGGTTGCTGGTGATGGAGGGTTTGTCGGCGCCGCGCGTGGCGCTGGCCTTCGAGGCGCAGTTGATGGATCAACTGCCCGTGGAGGCGCACGACGAGCCCGTGGACGCGGTGGTGACCGAGTCGCGGGTGCTCGTGCGAGCGGGAGGGCGGCTGGCGCCGCCCGAGTGTTGACGAAGGAAGGAGCCGCCATGGCGTTGCCGTCGCAGCAGGAGAGGGGCGGGGGGAACCGGTCGAGCATCCACGCCCAGCCGCGGGAGAAGGCGGTCCGGCCCCGGGCGGTGATCGGGCTGGCGGCGGTGGTCGTGATGGGGGGCGTGGTGACCTGGGGGGTCTACAAGATCGCCTCGGGGGGCGGGTCGGATGAGCCCAAGTCCGGCGAGCCGGCGGCGACGGCGAGCGGGCCGAACGTGGACGTGCCGGTGCGGTTCGGCGCGGTCGAGCCGCCCGAGACGACGCCGCCGGCGTCGAACCTGGACACCCCGAGGCCCGCGCCGGTGGACGTGCTGAGCACCACGCCGCAGAGTCCCGAGGGCACGACCCCGCCCACGCCGCCGCCGGGGACGCTTGACGGCGCTCCCACTCCGTTGGCGCCGACGGCGAGCATCAGCGAGGTCCGCACGCTGATCGACCAGGGCGACCGGGCCCTGGCCCAGAACGAGCCGGTGCAGGCCCGGGAGTTCTACAGCAAGGCCCTGCTGGATCCGAGCGCCGCGAGGGCGGACCAGGAATCGCTGCGGTCCAAGCTGCAGTCGATCAACCAGCAGCTGGTGTTCTCGGCGACGATCACGCCGGGCGACCCGTTCGTGGAGGCGTACACCGTCCAGCCCGGGGACAGCCTGGTGCGGATCGCGCGTCGGCGCGAGCTGACGAGCGACTGGCGGCTGATCCAGCGGCTGAACGGGATCGGGGATCCGAACTCGATCCGCGTGGGGCAGAAGCTCAAGCTGGTGCGCGGGCCGTTCAACGCGATCGTGAACAAGAGCGACTTCCGGCTGGACGTGTTCATGGGCCCGCCCGACGTGCCCGCGCAGTGGGTGTACGTGCGCTCGTTCCGCGTGGGGTTGGGGGCCGAGAACGGCACGCCCGCCGGGACGTTCGTGGTCAGGAAGAACTCCAAGCTGGCCGACCCCGCGTGGACCAACCCGCTGACGGGCGAGCGCTTTGCGTCGGACGACCCGAAGAACCCGGTGGGCGAGCACTGGATCGGGTGGCAAGGCGTGGGCGATTCGGCGGTCTACACGGGCTTTGGCATCCACGGGACCATCGATCCGGACTCGGTCGGGCAGCAGCGCTCGATGGGGTGCGTGCGGATGCTGGCGGACGACGTGGCGCTCGTGTTCGAACTGCTGGCGGAAGAGATCAGCGTGGTGAAGGTCGTTCCGTAGGGCCCCGGGCGCTCGAGCATCCCGGGATTGGCGGGGCGGATCCGCTCATCCCGGGCGTGGGCGGCGCGGATCAGTAGCCCGCGGCGTGCCCGTCCTTGCGCGACTCGGAGGCGGCGGTGAACACCCCCGTGGCGGGGTCGCGCATGATGGCCTGGTAGCCGCCGAAGATGCCCGGGCTGGCCTGGACACGGTGCCCCTTGGCGACGAGGGCGCGGACGGTGGCGTGGGGGATGCCGGACTCGAGGTGGACGACGCCGCCGTCGGCCATGGGGGCGACGCGCCCCTCGGGCTCGGTGGATCCCTCGTGGTGGATGCGGGGTGCGTCGCCGGCCTCCTGGAGGTTCATGGCGAAGTCGACGAGGTTGACGACGATCTGGGCGTGCCCCTGGGGCTGCATGTCGCCGCCCATGACGCCGAAGGAGATCCAGGGCTTCCCGTCGCGGGTGATGAAGGCGGGGATGATGGTGTGGAAGGGCCGCTTGTTGGGGGCGAGGGCGTTGGGGTGGGCGGGGTCGAGCGCGAACTGCTCGCCGCGGTTCTGGAGCATGAACCCGAGGCCCGGCGGGGTCATGCCCGAGCCCATGCCGCGGTAGTTGGACTGGATGAGGGAGACCATCATGCCGTCGCGGTCGGCGACGGCGAGGTAGATGGTGTCGGCGCCGGCGGGATCGCCGGGCGGCACGGCGAGGGCGGCGCGGTTCGGATTGATGAGGGCGCGGCGGCGGGAGGCGTAGTCCTTGGAGAGCAACTGGGCGACGGGGACCCTGGCGAAGGACTGGTCGGCGTAGAAGCGGGCCCGGTCCTCGAAGGCCAGCTTCTTGGCCTCGATGAAGTGGTGGACGTACTCGGGGCTGCCGAAGCCCATGGCGCGGAGGTCGAAGCCCTCGAGGATGTTGAGGATCTGGAGGGCGGCGATGCCCTGCCCGTTGGGCGGGATCTCCCACACGTCCACGCCGCGGTAGTTGGTGGAGACGGGCTCGACCCATTCGCCCTTGTGGCGTGCGAAGTCGGCGGCGGCGAGGAAGCCGCCCTGCGAGGCGACGTACTGCTCGATGGTCTGGGGGATGCGCCCCGTGTAGAAGGCGTCGCGGCCGCCGGCGGCGAGGGCGTCGTAGGTGTCGGCGAGGTTGGGGTTGCGCCAGATCTGCCCCTTGGCGGGCGGGTGGCCCTGGAGCGTGAACTGCTCGAGGAAGCCCGGGAAGCCGCGGTATCGCCGGACGGAGACCTCCCACCCCTGGGCGATGACCTCGGTGACGGGGAAGCCGTCGCGGGCGTAGCGCGCGGCGGGCGCGAGCACGTCCTGGATCGGCAAGCGCCCGAAGCGTTCGTGGAGGGCGAACCAGCCATCGACGGCGCCGGGGACGGTGAGGGGGAGTGGTCCGAAGGAGGGGATGCGGTCGTGCCCGAGCTGCTTGACGGCGTCGATGGAGATGGCGGCGGGGGCGCGGCCGGAGCCGTTGTAGGCGTGGAGCCTGTTGGTCTTGGGATCCCAGACGATGGCGAAGAGGTCGCCGCCGATGCCGCAGCCCGTGGGCTCCATGAGCCCGAGAGCGGCGTTGGCGGCGAGTGCGGCGTCGAGGGCGGAGCCGCCGGCCTTGAGGGTGTCGAGGGCGATCTGGGTGGCGAGCGGGTGGGAGGTGGCGGCGACGCCGTTGACGGCGAGGACCTCGGAGCGCGTGGCGAAGGGGAGGCCTGTGGTGCGGTCGGGTCCCATGGGGGGACCGTATTGCGCGATCAGGGCGGCGCCGAGGAGTGTGTTGACGAGCATGGGGCAGGGTACCCCGTGGGATCGAGGGGTCCGCAGGCGGGTTTGGTGGACCCGGGCGTGGGGATCCCGGGATTCGCGGGGGGACGCGCTCGTCGCGGGCGCGGGTCGCGCGGATGGTCCGAGCGACGGTTGGGGCTTATCCTTTGGGTCCGTCGGGGGTTGGGTCCCTCGGCGTCGACGGCGGCCATAGCTCAACTGGTTAGAGCGCGGGATTGTGATTCCCGAGGTTGCGGGTTCGAGCCCCGTTGGTCGCCCTTCTAGGCGGCGCCGCGCATCGGTCCGGCGTCGGTCCGAGCGGCGCGGGCGAGGTGGAAGAGGACCCGGAAGAGGCGTCCCTGGGCGATGGGCTTGACGAGCACGGCGTTGGGCTGGACCACGCGGACCAGCTCCTGGGACCTGGCGCTGTTGCCCGGGGCGAGCAGGACGAGCTTGGCGGTGAAGTTGGCCCGCACGTCCTTGGCGATGGCGGCGGGCCGCCGCCCCGCGCCGGCGACGCTCAGGAAGACGGTGTGGATCGCGAGGGGGTCGGCGCCCGAGGCGTCGCGGACGGCTTCCTCGACGCTGCCGGCGCCGATGACGGTGAGGCCGGTGGGTCGCAGGAGCTCGACGACGTGCCTGCGGTCGAGCGCCGACGCGTCGATGCAGACGATGGTGCCGGTGAGGGTGGCGGGGTCGGGCTGCTCGCGCGTGTCGGCGGCTTCGAGGTCGGCGGCGGCGATGAACATGCGGACGTCGGTGGGCTCGGCGAAGGCGAGCCCGATCTCGTGCACGACGTCGCCCAGGTGGCGGCAGTGGGCCACGCGCGCGGGGATGGTCTGGCGTCGGCGTTCGAGGTCGACGAGGAGGACGAGGCAGGGGGAGTCGGCGTGGAGGTACCCGCAGTGGAGGACGGAGATGCCGCCGTTGGAGAGGCTGCGTGCGGCGACGCGGACCGTGACCTGGCTGCCGCCGGGGTGCGTGAGCGACAGGCCCACGCCGGTGTGGCGGTAGGGGAAGCGCTTGTGGGCGCGGGCGAAGGCGAGTGTGGCGGAGGCGGCCTCGTCGAGGCGTTCGCACAGGGCGAGGAGGGTCGCGGCGTTGAGGCCCAGCGTGTTCTCGCGGGTGACCTGCGCCTCCCACGCTTCCCAGTTGGGCCCGGATGGGTTCTCGGACGCGATCATCCCGCTCGGCCTCCGTCGTGTGCGCCGGGATGCTGTTCGGAAGGCGCTGGAGCGGGCTGAGTCGGAAGGGCGCAAGGGCCGGGTTTCGGCCTCCGGTCGTCCGGGTGGGGCACCGGGTTGGGGGGGGGCCCGGGCCCGTCGGGGCCGCGGTCAGGCGGCGGAGCGTTCGGCCCGCCTGCACGCGACGATCAGGTCCTCGATCGGGCGGGCGGATTCCTGGGCGTCGGCGGTGGCGGCGAGGCTCTGGGAGGCGGCGGCGGCGAGCTCGGCGAGGCCCTGGAATCCGAGCACGGGGGCCGTGCCCTTGATCTGGGCGCAGAGGGCGAGACACTTGACGCCGTCGGAGGTGCGGAGGGCGGCGGTCAACTCGTCGGCGTACCTGGTGAGTTCCTCAAGGAACCCGCGCACGAGCGCGATGTCCGCGATGGCGCCGGCGCCCGCGGAGGGCGTGACCGCCTTGTCGTCGCAGAGGAGGAACTCGGCGACGGCCTGCAGGACCTTGCCCTCGGTGAGCGGCTTGGCGAGGATGGCGTTGACGCGGGCCTCGGCGAGCCTGGCGCGTGTCTCGGCGGTGCCGTCGGTGGTGATCGCGAGCACGGGCGTCAGGAGCCCGCGCTCGCGCAGGCGTGCCATGAACCCCGGGAAGTCGGCGCCGTCGGCGCTGATGTCGGCGGCGACCAGGTCGCAGCCCTCGGCGACGACGGGCAGGGCGGCGTCGGTGGAGGAAACGGCGCGGATGCGCAGCTCGGTGTTCCGGAGGAGGTGGCGGAAGATCTTCTGGTCGAGCCCGCCCGGGTCGATCAGGACGACGCACCCGCGGACCTTGGCCGGGTCGACCTTCTCGAGGCTGAAGAAGGCCGACTGCTTGTCGGCCCGCATGAACTGGCGGGCGTCGATCTTCTTCTCGAACTGCACCCCGATCTCGTGGACGATGGTGGAGAGGTGGATGCAGCGTCGGACCACGCCGCGCACCTCGATGGACCCCGAGTCCTGGAGGGGGAGCACCACGACGACCGGGGTCCCCAGGTGGACGAAGCGGTTGTGCAGGAGGGAGATCCCGCCCGAGGAGAGGTTGCGCGACGCGAGCTTGAGGTCGCTGATCGACCCGCCCGGGTGCGTCAGCCGCACCGAGACGCTCTCGAGGCGGAAGGGCATGCGCACGTAGCTCCGCCGGAAGCTCGCGTGCCGGTTCCCCCGCCCCGAGTTGGCCGCCTGGTCGATCCTCGAGGTGAGCCGCTCGACGCCCGCGGCCTGGAGGTTGAGCGTGTTGGGGCGGTCGGTGCTCGTCCTGGGTTTGCGCTTGGAGGGCTGGTTGGCCAAGGGGGGTTCCCGCGTGGAGCTTCTCGGACGGCGCGAACACCGGCGCTCACGCCGCGTGGGATCGGCACGCGCGGCGTGGAAGGTCATGGGTGAGACGATGTCCTCGGGCGGCCCGTCGCGACGGTAGCGGCTGCGCCACCTGCGCCTCCCCCTCGCCCCCCCGGGGGGGGCCCGGGCCGCCGCGGCTCACACGTCCAGGTTCTTGACCTCGAGGGCGTGGTCCTCGATGAAGCGTCGGCGGGGCTCGACCTCCTCGCCCATGAGGATCGAGAAGAGCGAGTCGGCCTCGGAAGCCACGTCCCAGCTCACGCGCAGGAGCGTGCGGCGGTCCGGGTCCATGGTGGTCTCCCAGAGCTGCTCGGCGTCCATCTCGCCCAGGCCCTTGAAGCGCTGGATGACGAGCCCGCGGCGGCCGATCTGCTCCAGGCCGTCGATGATCGCCGGGGTGTTGGGGCAGTCGACCACCCTGTTGGCGCGGGCGGCGTCGCCCTCGTCGGGCGCGTTGCCCGTGATCACCCAGGCGTACTTGGAGGGCATGCGTTCACCCGCCGGCGACTCCTCCTGCACCAGGGCGTAGTCCTCGATGGACAGCCCGAGCTGGGCCAGCTCGGCGAAGAGGCGTTCGAGCTCGCGGTTCTCGTGGAGTTCGCGGAGGCTGGCGGTGGGGCCGGAGGCGGTCGTTTCGTCGCCGTTGCCGTTGGCGGGTGCATCGGCGAGGGCGAGGCCCTTCCTGGAGATGAGGGCGAGGGCGTCGGCCTCGGACCAGCACCAGGCGTCCCCGCCGCGCCACGTGACGCGGTACTCGGGGAGGCGGCCCCGGCCCGCGGAGTCCTGGGCGCGGGCGGCGAGGAGGTCGGGGAACTTGACGCCGCGGCGTTCGGCGACGGTGACGAGCTCCTGGAGCCTTCGGAGCAGGAAGACGGCGCGTCGGAGGGCGTCGCCGCGGAGCGTGCGCTCGACCGCGGGCCGGCCCGGGCGCTCCTCGCCGGGCACGAGCGAGCGGACCTCGAGGACGGCCGAGTCGAGCCCGATCTGTTCGAGGCGCTGCTGGAGGGCGCGGTCGTTGAGGACGTACTGCCCGCTCTTGCCCTTGCTGACCTTGTAGAGGGGTGGCTGGGCGATGTAGATGAGGCCTCGGCGGACCAGCTCGGGCATCTGGCGGAAGAAGAAGGTGAGGAGGAGGGTGCGGATGTGGCTGCCGTCGACGTCGGCGTCGGTCATGATGATGACCTTGCCGTAGCGGAGCTTGGAGGCGTCGAACTCCTCGCCGATGCCGCAGCGCAGGGCCTGGATGAGGGTGCGGACCTCCTCGAACTCCAGCACCTTGTCGAGGCGGGCCTTCTCGACGTTGATGATCTTGCCCTTGAGGGGGAGGATGGCCTGCGTGTCGACGTCGCGGCCCTGGGTGGCCGAGCCGCCGGCCGAGTCGCCCTCGACGATGAACATCTCGCTCTCGGGCCCGCGGGTCTTGCAGTCGCGGAGCTTGTGGGGCATGGAGCCCGACTCGAGGGCGGTCTTGCGGCGCGTGAGCTCGCGTGCCTTGCGGGCGGCCTCGCGGGCCTGGGCGGCGACGATGGCCTTGAGGCACAGGCGCTTGGCGTCGCCCGGGTGCTCCTCGAGCCAGGCGTCGAGGCCGGCGCTCACCGCGGCGCCAACGAAGCCCTCAACCTCGGGGTTGAGGAGCTTCTCCTTGGGCTGGTTGTTGAAGGCGGGGGTGGGGAGCTTGACGCTGACGATGGCGACGATCCCCTCGCGGAGGTCCTCGCCCGAGGGGGTGGGGTCGTTGGGCTTGATGATGCCGTTCTTGCGTGCGTAGGTGTTGATGGCGCGGGTCAGGGCGTTCTTGAAGCCCTGGGCGTGGGTCCCGCCGTCGACGTTGTTGATGTTGTTGGCGAAGGTGAGGAGGGTCTCGTTGTAGCCGTCGTGGTACTGGAGGGCGATCTCGCAGACGAGCGATTCCGCGGGCTCGTCCCTGCGGAAGTAGACGACGGGCCCCATGGCGCGCTTGCCGACCATGAGGTGCTCGATGTACTCGGGGAGACCCGCCTGGGCGTGGAAGGTCTCGGAGCGGATCTTGCCGTCGGGCCCGACGCGCTCGTCGACGAACCGGATCTGCACGCCCGGGTTGAGGTAGGAGAGCTCGCGCAGGCGCGTGGCGAGCACGGCGGGGCTGAAGGTCGTGTCGGGGAAGATCCGCGGGTCGGGGCGGAACGTGACCATGGTGCCCGTGGTGCGGGCGCTGTTGGCGGGGATGGGCCCGACGGCGTGGAGGGGCTCGCCCACCCGTCCGCGCTCGAACTCGATGGCGTGCACCATGCCGTTGCGATAGACCTCGCAGCGGAGGTACTCGGAGAGGGCGTTGACGCAGGAGACGCCCACGCCGTGGAGCCCGCCCGAGACCTTGTACGCGCTCCCCTCCTGCCCGAACTTGCCGCCGGAGTGGAGGACGGTCATGACGACCTCGACGGCGGGCTTGCCGTTGAACTCGGGCTTCTCGTGCTTGATGGGGTCGACGGGGATGCCCCGGCCGTCGTCGATGACCGAGCACGAGCCGTCGGCGTGGATGGTGACGGAGACTGTCTTGGCGAAGCCGGCCATGGCCTCGTCGATGGAGTTGTCGACGACCTCGTAGACAAGGTGGTGGAGGGCGTTGAGCCCTGTGCCGCCGATGTACATGCCCGGGCGCTGGCGGACCGCTTCGAGCCCCTCGAGGACCTTGATCTGGTCGGCCGAGTACTGGCCCTCGGGCGCGGGCACGCGGACGGGCTGGGGGGAGGCGAGGGGTGCGGGTCGGGCCGACTCGTTCATGGGGGCTCGCGGGAGAGGGGGGCTCGACTGACCCGTTCGGGGGCCGGTGGATGGTACGGGGCGTGGTTCGGGTATCACGAGGCCCGATCGGCGGGCCCAGGAGCCCGGCGATCGGTCGATCGGGGGGCCGATTCGGGCAGGCTGATGGTAGGAGGACCGCCCCTTCAAGATCGGGCTTCTTCACGCGCCGGGGCCGGTTTTTGCGGGAGTTCGGCGGGGCTGCGCGGGGGCTGCGCGGAGGCGGTCGAGAGCGCCGCCCGTGCCCGGTGGCCCGCCGACGACGGCGGGGTGCATGTGCCGATCAAAGACCGATCAAATACCATTCAGACTTGCGGTGCGGGGAGGGGGTGATGGTGTGGGAAGACGAAGACAGGAACCGCCCGGAGGGCGGTCCCACTTCACACCGGTCGGAGGCCGGTCCCACCGGCTGTTGTGTGGGACCGCCCCTTGGGCGGTTGGGCGGGCGATCGCGGGCGCGCACGGGCTGTAGACTGCCCGGATGCTGACTCAGCGCGTGTCGTGCGTGGCGGCCCTGGCCGCGGCGCTTGTCCATCCGTTCATCTCGGGGTGCGCGGCCCAGTCGGCGCCGACGCCCGTGGCGGGGCCGATCGAGGCGGCGCCGGCGATGCCGCCCAACGGGTACTACCGCCAGCCGGCGATCCACGGGGACCTGCTGGTGTTCGTCGCGGAGGGGGACCTGTGGAAGGCGTCGGTGAAGGGGGGCGTGGCGACGCGCCTGACGAGCCACCCGGGTGACGAGGGGTCGCCCGCGATCTCGCCGGACGGCTCGATGGTGGCGTTCACGGCCCAGTACGAGGGTCCGACGGAGGTGTACGTCATGCCGGTGTCGGGCGGGCTGCCGACGCGTCTGACGTGGGACGGATCGCGGTCGGACGTGAGCGGGTGGACCCCCGGCGGGCGCGTGGTCGCCGCCACGGAGCGCTTCAGCACGCTCCCCAACTGGCAACTCACCACGATCGACCCCAAGTCGGGGGACCGGTCGCTCATCGGGCTGGCCCAAGCGGCGGACGGGTGCTTCGACGACAGGGGCACGCTCTACTTCACGCGCCTGGCGTTCCAGGGGTCGTCGACCAAGCGCTACAAGGGGGGCACGGCCCAGCAGCTGTGGCGCTTCGCGCCCGGCGCGGGCGAGGCGACGCCCCTGAGCAAGGACTTCGACGGCACGTCGAAGCGCTCCATGTGGTGGGACGGGCGCGTGTACTTCGTGTCGGATCGCGACGGCACGATGAACGTGTGGTCGATGAAGCCCGACGCGTCGGACCTCAAGCAGCACACGACGCACGCGGGGTTCGACGTGCAGGGCGGCTCGCTCTCCGGCGGGCGGATCGCGTACCAGGTCGGGGCGGACGTGTGGGTGCTGGACCTGGCGTCGGGGCGGTCGGCGGCGGTGGCCCTGACGCTCGACACCGACCTGGACCAGATGCGCGAGCGCTGGGTCGAGAAGCCCATGGACTACCTCACCTCGGCGCACGCGTCGGCGAACGGCGACCGCGTGGTGATGGTCGCCCGCGGGCGCGTCTTCGTGGCGCCGCACCGCCAGGGCCGGCTGGTGGACGTGGCGCGGGACGACGGCGTGCGCTACCGGGCCGCCCGCTTCATGCCCGACGGCAAGTCCATCGTCGCCCTCTCCGACAAGACCGGCGAGATCGAGCTGTGGAGGCTGCCCGCCAACGGCGTGGGCGAGCCCGAGCCCCTGACGAGCGACGGCGTGGTGTTGCGCTGGGACGCGCTCCCCTCGCCGGACGGCACGCTCATTGCCCACCACGACAAGAACCTCGAGCTCTGGATCTACGACGTCGAGAAGAAGACCAGCACGCGGATCGACCGGTCGGAGATCGAGGAGTTCAGCGACCTGGCGTGGTCGCCCGACGGGCGATGGCTGGCGTACACGGGGTGGGCGGCCAACTCGTTCAAGGTGGTGAAGCTCTTCGGCGTCGAGTCGGGGGCGGTGACGACGGTGACGACGGACCGGTACGACAGCTACTCGCCCGCGTGGGGCGGGCAGTGGCTGTACTTCCTGTCGGACCGCACGCTGCGGACGGTGGTGCCGGCCCCGTGGGGCCCCAACCAGCCCGACCCGTTCCTGGACCAGACGACCGGGCTCTACGCCCTGGCGCTCAAGCCCGGACAGAAGTGGCCCTTCGCACCGGCGACGGAGCTCGACGCTCCGAAGAAGGAGGAGAAGAAGCCCGAGCCCCAGAAGGAGGAGCCCACGCCGGAGGCGGCGCCCGGGGCGGGCCAGCCGGAGGCCAAGAAGGACGAGCCCAAGAAGGACGAGCCCAAGAAGGACGAGAAGCCCCGGGTGGAGATCGACCTGGAGGGGATCGCGGAGCGCCTGTTCGGGGTGCCGATCCCCGCGGGGAACTACTCGGGCCTGTCGGCGGCGGAGAAGGCGCTGTTCTTCGTGTCGACGCCGTCGGGGTTCGATCGAGAGGGCGACCTGCGCGCGGTGGAGATCAAGAACGAGCACGTCGAGGCCAAGACGGTGCTGGCGGGCATCGGGTCGTACGAGCTGACGGAGGACGGCAAGAAGCTGCTGGTGCGTCGGCGCGACACGTTCTACATCGTGGAGGCGTCGGCGTCGGCGCCGTCGGACCTGGAGAAGAAGGCGGTGGACCTGTCGGGCTGGTCGCTGTCGGTGGTGCCGCGGCGGCAGTGGCGCCAGATGTTCATCGATTCGTGGCGGCTGATGCGCGACTACTTCTACGACAAGGACATGCACGGCGTGAACTGGCGGGCGATGCTCGACAAGTACCTGCCGCTGGTGGACCGCGTGACGACGCGGGCGGAGCTTTCGGACCTGATGGCGCAGATGGTGGGTGAGCTCTCGGCGCTGCACATCTTCGTGCGGGGCGGGGACCGGCGCATCGCGCCCGACAACATCCCGGTCGCGGCGCTTGGGGGCGAACTGGTGCGGGACGCCGAGGCGGGCGGGTACCGCGTCGCGCGGATCTACCGCAGCGAGCCCGACGACCCGGGGCGCGTCAGCCCGCTGGCCAGGCCCGACGTGGGCGTCAGGGAGGGGGACGTCATCACGACGATCGACGGCGTGGCGACGCTCTCGGGGCCCGACCTCTCGGCCCACCTGCGGAAGAAGGCGGATCGGCAGGTGCTGATCCGCGTCAAGCCCAGGGCCGGGGACGGGTGGGGCGCGGAGCGCGACGCCATCGTGACGCCGATCACGCAGGGCTCGGAGCGCGACCTTCGCTACACGGACTGGGAGTACACGCGTCGGCAGGAGGTCGAGAGGCGGGGCGAGGGGAAGATCGGCTACCTGCACCTGCGGGCGATGGGCGGCGGCAACTACGCCGAATGGGTCAAGGGGTTCTACCCGGTCTTCAACCGCGACGGGCTCATCCTCGACGTGCGCCACAACTCGGGCGGGAACATCGACTCGTGGCTGCTCTCCAAGCTCATGCGCAAGGCGTGGTTCTACTGGAGCCCGCGCGTCGGCAACCCGCCGTCGTGGAACATGCAGTACGCCTTCCGCGGGCACATGGTGGTGCTGTGCAACGAGCGGACGGCGAGCGACGGCGAGGCCTTCGCCGAGGGTTTCCGCAGGCTGGGGCTGGGCAAGGTCATCGGCACGCGGACCTGGGGCGGCGAGATCTGGCTCAGTTCGAGCAACGTGCTGGTGGACAAGGGCATCGCCTCGGCGGCGGAGTTCGGCGTCTACGGGCCCGAGGGCGAATGGCTCATCGAGGGCTGGGGGGTCGTGCCCGACATCGTCGTCGACAACCCGCCGCACGCGACGTTCAAGGGCGAGGACGCGCAGCTGGAGGCGGCGGTGGCGCACCTCAAGGCCCTGATCAAGGAGAAGCCGATCCCGCCGGTCGTGCCGCCCAAAAAGCCGGACCTGTCGTTCGAGAACAAGTAGCGAGGCCGGGCTATTCGGCTTGGGTGGAACGGGCGTCCCGCCCGTCCTCCGGCTTGGGTGGAACGGGCGTCCCGCCCGTCCTCCTCGATCCACGTCGGTGGCGGCGACGCGCCGGTGGCCGCTTCACGCCACCGTGAGGATCCGGCGGCCGCCCGGCGCACATCGCTCGCCGAACAGGCGGGGCGCCTGTCCCACCCAGGCCACGAGGCTGAGGGTGTCGCGGGGCGGTGGCGGCACCTAAACTCCCTTCCCCCGTCGGAGGGGGATTGGGGGGCGTGCGCGGCCTATCGCGCGCGGGTGTCCGGGGTTTGAGAGTCGCCACTTCGAGGGTCATCGCGCCATGCCGCAGCTCGATCTGTCGTCCAACCGCACGCACGTGAACTTGTCGCCCGCCGAGCTGGTGGAGCGGGCCGTGGCCGCCGGGGAGGGCAGGTTGGCCTCCAACGGGGCGCTGGTGTGCATGACCGGGGACCGGACGGGCCGGAGCCCCAAGGACAAGTTCCTGGAGGACGGGTCGGCGGTGCACGCCAAGATCGCGTGGGGCAAGGTGAACATGCCGGTGAGGGCGGAGGCGTTTGAGAAGGCGTACGCCATCGCGGTGGAGCACCTGAACAGCCGACCGAAGCTGTACGTCTTCGAGGGGTTCGCGGGGGCCGACCCGGCGTACCGCCTTGGCGTGCGGGTGGTGACGGAGCAGGCGTGGCACGCGCTCTTTGCGAGCACGCTGTTCATCCGCCAGGGCTCGAAGGGGGCGGGGGCGGGCGCGGCGTTCAAGAAGGACTGGACGATCCTGAACGCGGGCAAGCGGCGCCTGACGCCCGAGGAGGCCAAGGCCCTGGGCGTGCCCGGGCCGGTGGCGATCGTGCAGTCGCTGGAGAAGCGGACGGTGGTGATTCTCGGGAGCGAGTACGCCGGGGAGATGAAGAAGAGCATCTTCTACGCGCTCAACTACGAGCTGCCCGACAAGGGCGTCTTCCCGATGCACTGCTCGTGCAACGTGGACAAGAAGGACCCGACGAACGTGGCGTTGTTCTTCGGGCTGTCGGGCACGGGGAAGACGACGCTGTCGGCGGACCCGAACCGGGCCCTGATCGGCGACGACGAGCACGGATGGACGGACAAGGGCGTGTACAACTTCGAGGGCGGGTGCTACGCCAAGTGCATCAAGCTGTCGAAGGAGGGCGAGCCGGAGATCTGGAACGCGATCCGCTTCGGGAGCGTGCTTGAGAACACGGTGGTCGACCCGGCGACGCGCGTCCCCGACTACGACAGCGCCCAGATCACCGAGAACACGCGCGTGACCTACCCGCTCGACTACATCGCCGACGCGCTGATCCCGTCGGTGGGGGCGCACCCCAAGCACGTGGTGTTCCTGACGGCGGACGCCTACGGGGTGCTGCCGCCCATCTCGCGCCTGAGCCCGGAGCAGGCCATGTACTACTTCATCAACGGGTACACGAGCAAGCTGGCGGGGACGGAGGCGGGGGTGACGGAGCCCCAGCCCAACTTCTCGACCTGCTTCGGGGCCCCGTTCATGCCCCGCCCCCCGGCGGTCTACGCCCAACTCCTGGCCGACAGGATCAAGAGGCACGGGGCCCGCGTGTGGCTGCTCAACACCGGCTGGACGGGCGGGCCCTACGGCACCGGCGCCCGCTTCAAGCTCGCCTACACCCGCGCCATGGTCCACGCCATCACCAGCGGCGCCCTCAACGACGTGGCGTGCACCCCCGACCCCATCTTCGGGCTCCCCATCCCCGCGACGGTCCCCGGCGTGCCCGCCGAGGTCCTCCAGCCCCGCAACACCTGGGACGACGCCTCGGCGTACGACACGGCGGCCAAGAGGCTCGCCAAGGGCTTCCGCGACAACGACAAGTCCTTCGACATGCCCGACGCGGTCCGCAACGCGGGCCCGAAGGGGTGAGCCCCGTCCGGGACGGGCAATCGTGAAGTGTGGAGCGCACTCCTGACACGCCGAGGCTGAGGCCCTGCGAAGCCTCGGATCGAATCGCGCCCCGTCGCGGCGCCCATCCGAGGCTTCGCTCCGCGGACTGCGCTCAGCCTCGGCGTGGGTGGGGGGCGAATCGGGATGGACGAGGCACTCCGAGGCTGATGCCCTGCGAAGCCTCGGGTCGATCGGCGCGGGGCTCGGGGCCCATCCGAGGCTTCGCTCCGCGGACTGCGCTCAGCCTCGGCGTGGGTGGGGGGCGGATCGGGATGGACGAGGCACGCCGAGGCTGAGGCCCTGCGAAGCCTCGGATCGAATCGCGCCCCGTCGCGGCGCCCATCCGAGGCTTCGCTCCGCGGACTGCGCTCAGCCTCGGCGTGGGGCACTGCCCCCTGGCGCACGGTGCCCGAGCAGGGCCGCGAAGCGATCGTTGATCCAGACGAACGCGCCGCGGCGCCCGTGGTCCGCGATGTAGCCAAGGGCGTCGACGAAGTGCTCCTGGGTCCGGACTTCGCGACCGCCGCTGGAGGCGCCCCAGAGCTTGCCGGGGACCTCGATCCGCAAGCGGTGCGACGCGAACTGCTTGGCGCGACCGAACAGGACGCGGGGCGCTCTGTCGCCCGCGTTGAACAGGGCGTGGCAATGCGTCGCGTCGGCGGCGAGGATCGCCACCGCGACGTCCATGGCTTCGAGCTTCTCGCCCAGGGATCGGACCAGGATCGCGACCTGTTCGGGTGACAGCCGCACGGGCTCGTCCATGATGCCCAAGACGTGCCGGCGCAGGCCCGCGTGCTCGTCCTCCGGCGGCGGGCGCCGGTAGTCGCCCGACGAATGGACGCGATGCCCGCGGCTACGGAAGCCGCGCCGATCACCCGGGATCCACTGCCCGCGGTAGGAGCTCATCATGTGGACCCAGCGCGTCATCGGGGCAGGATACCAGGCACGCCGAGGCTGAGGCCCTGCGAAGCCTCGGATCGATCGGCGCGGGGCTCGGGGCCTATCCGAGGCTTCGCTCCGCGGACTGCGCTCAGCCTCGGCGTGGGTGGGGCGTGTCGCGGGAGGGTCGTGGGCGCTGCGTCGCGCGTCCGCGGGGCTCCGTCGGCGCGCCGCGGGCTATGCTGTCGCATGGCGGACCGCAAGCCCTTCGTCGGCGGCAACTGGAAGATGAACACCAACCGCTCGTCGGCCTCGGACCTGTGCCGGGGCGTCGCCGACGCGCTGCTGCGGGTCGACACGGCCGACATCGCCGTCTTCCCGCCCTTCCCCTACCTGCTGCTCGTCCGCTCGATCCTGCGCGACCGCGGCTCGTCGATCCGCCTTGGGGCCCAGGACGTGTATTCGCGACCCGACGGGGCCTACACGGGCGAGGTCTCGGTCGAGATGCTCAAGGACTGCGGCGTGGAGGTCGTGATCTGCGGGCACTCCGAGCGACGGCACGTCCTGGGCGAGAAGGACGACCTGGTCAATCAGAAGCTGCGGGCCGTGCTCGAGGGCGGGCTGTGGGGGATCCTGTGCGTGGGCGAGCGGCTGGAGGAGCGCGAGGCCGGGCACACCGACGTGGTCGTCCAGCGCCAGATGAAGAACGGGCTGACCGACATCGCCGGGCAGCACCTCGCCCGCCTGATCGTCGCCTACGAGCCGGTGTGGGCCATCGGCACGGGCAAGAACGCCACGCCCCAGGACGTGGTTGAAGTGCACACGAAGATCCGCGGGCTGCTGACCGGGCTCTTCGGCGCCGAGAACGCCGCCAGGGTCCGCATCATCTACGGCGGGTCCGTCAAGCCCGACAACGCCGGGCCCCTCTTCGCCCCGCCCGAGGTCGACGGCGGGCTGATCGGCGGCGCCTCACTGGTCGCGGGTGACTTTGCCGCAGTTGTGCGGGCGACGACCAGGAAGCACTGACGCCCGGTCAGCGCCCGTCCGTCTTCCGACGCCGGCGCTCCTCGAGCACGAGCCCCACGGCCCGGGCGATCGACGCGTCCAGATCCGAGTTGACCAGGAAGTGGTCGTAGACGCCGCTGGCGCGGGCGGCGGCGATCTCGCGCTGGGCCTCGCCGAAGCGCTTCTGGATGGCCGTCTCGTCCTCCCGCTTGCGATCACGGAGGCGCTGGAGCAGCGTCTCTTCGCTGGGCGGCAGGACGAAGATCGAAAAGGCTTCGGGGATCTGGCCCTTGACCTGGACCGCGCCCGCCACGTCGATTTCGAGGATCACCAGCCTCCCGCGCCGGACCTGCTCCCGGACCCACGCCTTGGGCGTGCCGTACCTCTTGCCGTAGATGCCCGCTGTTTCGAGGAACGCGCCGGCGGCCTTCATGGATTCAAACGTGGCGTCGTCGACGAAGCGGTAGTCGACGCCCTCGACGTCGGCGGCGGTCCTGGGGCGGGTGGTGCAGGAGACGCTGAAGACGGCGTCGGGGATGGAGCGCTCCACGCCGCGGGTGATGGTGGTCTTGCCCACGCCCGAGGGCCCGCTGATGATGAGCAGCATGCCGTCGGCGGTGTCGGTGGGCAGGCGTCGCTCGGGCTGGCTCATGGGGCGATCGTTGGGGGGGAGGGGTCGGGGGGCCAGTCAGAAGCGGAAGGTGAGCAGCGCCTTGGCCGCCAGCTCCGTGCGGGTCAGCGTCAAGGACCGCCCCTCCACGTCCGCCCCCTGGTTGACGACGAAGATGAACTCGCGCCCGGGGGCCCACTCCCAGCGGAAGCGGCTGTTGAGCCCCGCGGTGTTCGACTCGCTGTCGTACTGCGCGAAGTTGCTCCACGACAGGTCGGGCGTGAAGAGAAAGTTGAGCCGCAGCCGCAGGATGCGCACGACAAAGTCCCCCTCCGGCAGGTCGGCGTCGTTGATCTCGTGCTCGACCGACGCCACGAACCCGGGGCCGGGGCGCCACGTCAGCCCCAGCGTGGCCTCGCGCATCGTGCCGGTGTAGAAGCCTCCCGCGGTGGCGGCGACACTGCCGGAGAGCACGCGCCCCGGGCTCGTGTCGAACTCGATCGTGCCGCTGGTCCACGAGTAGTCGTCCAGAGGGATCACCACGCCGTCGGCGATCTCAAAGGGCTCGCCGAGGTTCTCCTGGACGAGGTTCAAGGCCAGCGCCAGCGAGTCTCCCGCGGCGTTCTCGAACTCGATCTTGGGAAGCTCGGTCTGGCTGCTCTGGATGCGCCCGTCGAGGTCCGTGAAGGCGCTGGGGCGGACCTCGATCTCGAACATGCGCACGAGCCCGTCGTCCCAGCGCCAGCGTCGGCGGGCGTGGGTGTTGAACTCGTACACGCCGCGGCGCTGGACGAACCCCAGCGCGGGGTTGAAGTCCTCCCCGATCCGGGCGGCGAAGAGGCTGAAGGACCAGTCGTCGTTGGGGTAGCTGAGGCGGCCGCCGACGGCGGAGGCGTCGGAGTTGTCGCGGTCGTCGGACTGGGTGCCCATGGCCCAGGCGTGGGCCTCGACCGTGCGTCCGCCTTCGAGTCGGCTGTTGCGGAGGTGCAGGTCGCCGCCCACGAGCGTGTTGTCGCCTGTGGCGGAGGGGTGCCCGTACGTGGCGATGAGTCCGACGCTGGACTCGCCGAGGATGTCGAGGGCCGCGCGGGCGACGCCGAGGTTCTTCTGCCCGAGCGTGCCGTCCTCGGCCATGAGGGCGTTGAGGACGCCGAAGCGGAGGCGGCCCTGTCTGCCGGTGACGCGGGCGCCGGCGAGGATGTCGCGGGGCTCGCCTCGGACCAGCCCGATGCGCCGGGAGTGGAAGGGGAGGGGCGAGCGCATGATCCCGCCGAAGGAGAAGACCTGGGAGTCGCGCAGGAAGAACTCGCGCTTCTCGGGGAAGAAGAGGGGGAAGCGCGTGAGGTTGACGCGCCGATCGTCCACCTCCGCCTCGGCGAAATCGGTGTTGATCGTCAGGGCCGCCGAGACCTTCGTGCTGAGGTTGTAGTACACGTCGAAGCCGGGCTTGAGCTCCGTGCCGCCCGCGTCGGCGTCGTGCTTGAGCGAGGCGTAGGGGCGGAAGGTCAGGCCCAGCCCCTGCTCCAGGTCGGCCAGCCCTTCGAGCCGCCCCGCGTCGCTCATGGCGGTGAGCGAGGCGTTGCGTCGCGGCGCGGCCCAGCGGACGCGCTCGTTGCTCCGCCGGGTGACGCGCTCGACGTTGAGCCCCCACGCGGGCGAGGCCGCATCGAAGTTGAGGCTGCGCGTGGGGATCGCGGCCTCGACGATCCAACCCATGAAGCCGTCCTCGTCAGGGTCTGAGACGATTCGGGCGTGGGCGTGCCAGAGCGGATCCCACTCGGTGCGGAGGCGGCGTCCGGAATCGACCAGCCCGTCGCGCCGGGCCCCGGCGGCGCTGACGGCGAAGAAGTACCCGGTGCGCCGGTCGAGGAAGGTGTCGAGCACGATGGCGACACGGTCGTCCCCGTCCTGGTCGCCGTCGCGGGCCCGCTGGCGGGCGACGATCCCCGCGGGATCGTTGTCGGAGCAGCGGACGGCGACGTAGAGGTGCTCGCGGTCGAAAAGGAACCGGACCTCGGTGCGCTGCGAGGGCGGGGCGCCCTCCTTGGGCTCGACCTGCGTGAAGGCGTCGAACGCCGCGGCGTGGCTCCAGGCCGCGTCGCCGAGGCGGCCGTCGATCTTGGGCGGTTCGTCGGTGCGCGTGGCGACGGCGATGGGCTCGCCGCGCGCGCAAGGCGCGACGGCCCAGAGCACCGATGCGACAATGGCGACGCTCGCGCGGCGGAGCAAGGAACCTCCCTTGCTCGCTCAGGCCCTGTACGCGCCCGCGACCTTCTTCAGAGCCTCGCCCACCGTCCGGAGGTGGTCCTCTGAAAGGTCGTGGTGAATCGGGAGTGCGAAGACCCGCGTCGAGAGGTCAAGCGAGACGGGCGTGTCGTTCTTGTCGAAGCGGGCCAGCGCGGGCTGCCTGGGGAGGGCACGGGGGTAGTGGATCGCGGTGGGCACGCCCTCGGCCTTCAGGGCCGCGCAGAACTCGTCGCGCGTGCGGCGGAACTTCTTCAGGTCCATCTTGACGACGTAGAGGTGGTACACGGCCTCGCCGCCGGGCGTGGTCGCCGGGGCCTCCAGCCCGTCGATGCCGCCGAGGACCGCGTCGTACCGGCGTGCGACGGCGCGGCGGGCGTCGGTCTGGGCCGCGAGGCGGTCGAGGCGCGAGCACCCGATCGCCGCGGTGATGTCGTTCATGCGGTAGTTGTACCCCACGCGCTCGTGCAGGTACTTGTCCGTCTCGCCGTGGCTGCGGAGCAGCCCGATCGTGCGGGCCAGGGCCGGGTCGTTGACGGTGACCATGCCGCCCTCGCCCGTCGCGAGGTTCTTGGTGGCGTAGAAGGAATAGGTGACGGCGTCGCCGAAGGCGCCGATGCCCTTGCCCTTGTACGTCGCCAGATGGGCCTGGGCCGCGTCGTAGATGACCTTGAGCCCGTGCCTGCCGGCGAGGGCCTGGAGGGCGTCGATGTCGACCGGCCCGCCGTAGAGGTGCGTCGCGGCGATGGCCCGGGCGCGGGGCGTGACCTTGCGGGCCGCGTCCGCCGGGTCGATCTGGAAGGTGTCGGGCAGGGCGTCGACGAACACGGGAACGGCCCCGCGGGCGACGACCATCGAGACGGTCGCGATGTAGCTCCACGCGGGCACGAGCACCTCGTCGCCCGGCTCGAAGAGGGCCTCGTAGGCCAGTTGCAGGGCGCAGGTGCCGTTGGCGCAGGTCAGGGCGTGGGCCGCGCCGCTCATGGCCCCGAACCGCTTCTCCAGCTCCTCGCAGCGGGCCGCCTGGCGGAGCATGCCCGAGCGGAGCACCGCGGTGGCGGCGTCGATGTCGGCGGGCGTCAGGGCCGTCGACATGAAGGGAACGGCGGAGCGCGAGACGGGCGTGCCGCCCTCGACGGCGAGCGCGGTCCCCGGGGGGGCGATTGTGCGCGTTGTCACTGCGGACCCTCCTTGAACCCGCCCCCGAGCCTCGCCCCCGGCGGAGCGCCCGGGCCCGATCGAGCGGGTCGGAAGTTTAGACCTCCGCGCGAATCTCCGGGCCCGCGTGGAACAGGAGCCGAACGCGCCCCCATATAGTCCGGTATCTCGCGGGACAGGAGCGCACGATGCGAAACCTGGGACGGGTCGGCGCGGCGGTGATCATCGCGGCGGTGGCGCTCGCGGCCCTGGCGGGCACCCTTCGGGCCCAGCCGGGCGCGCCGGGCACCCCCCAGCTCATCGCCGAGTTCGCGGGCGTCAAGGCCGTCACCCGCCCCAGCCGCGATGCGATCATGGGCTTTGCCCTCCCCACCGAGGTGCGCGAGATCCTGGTCCGCGGCGGGGAAAGCGTCAAGAAGGGTCAGCTCCTGGTCCGCGGCGACGACGCCGAGCCCGTCGCCGGGCTCGAGCTGCAGCGCCTCACCGCGGCGAGCGACTTCGAAATCCAGAAGGCGATGAAGGTCGCCGAGCTGACCGAGTTGACTTTCGCGCGCACGGAGCAGGCCCGGGCCGGGGGCGGCGCCAACCAGCAGGAGCTGGACCGCGACCGCCTGGCCCGCGACGCCGCCAGGATCGACGTGGAGTTCGAGCGTCTGCGCCACGCCCAGCAGCAGATCCGGGTGCGGCAGTTCGAGGCCGCGGTCGACCGTGTGCGCCTCACCGCGCCCTTTGACGGGCAGGTCGACCAGGTGATGGTGGACGTGGGGCAGATCGTGCGCGAGACGGAGAAGATCCTGCGGATCGTGCAGGTCGACCCGGTGTGGATCGACGTCGCCGCCCCCACCGACGTGACCGTCGCCC
>Ga0194120_10002014_pt1 | contig 35668 bp, 31 predicted proteins | sample TA2MahCa65mmetaG_FD_148642 | JGI IMG/M metagenome (GOLD analysis project Ga0194120, IMG submission 148642) | Freshwater microbial communities from Lake Tanganyika, Tanzania - TA2015019 Mahale Deep Cast 65m | ecosystem: Environmental > Aquatic > Freshwater > Lake | place: Tanzania: Lake...
AATGCGATCTTCATCAGTCACTCCCTTGTTCGGTTCTCATGAGACGCAGGGTTCGTGGAAGTGAAACATGCCGGCGCCGCCGAATCTTATCCCGACCCGGCGCTCAAGGGGTCGGCAACGAAGTCGAAGCACCTTGATCGGCCGGCCGACGACCGTGACCGCCAGGGTCAGGTGATCGCCTGAGGTGAGGGCGAACGACGAATCGAGCGGCCCGACCGCCGTGGTGTATTCCGCCTCTCCTGGCTCTGCGAACTGCGGCCACCCCCAGTCGGAGTCGGAGTCGGTCGAGATTCGGAGTCCCCCGCCGGTGGACAGGCCCCGCACGCCAGCCGTGAAGACGAGCTTCCAGGTTCCGAATTCACCGGCCACGACGGGACCGGCGTCGACCAGGCGGCCTTCGACTCATGGTGCCGCGCTGCGCCGAAGAATGGCCGCCGCGGCCGGGTAAGCGGCCCCGTGGAAGCCGATCACCGAGAGCCCGGTGCCCTCAACCAGATAACCGGCGGGAAACAGGTTGGCGATATCCACCGACTCGCCTGTTTCCGGGTGCACGCGCATCTGGTTCAGCTGAAACCGGTAGTTGTCCCGCTTCGGCTGCAGGCTGAGCGGAGCGAAACGCTTCAGCAGGCCGTAGTCGGGTTCCCCTCCGATTTCGACGATGGCGTGATCGACTCCGAGCGCCTCTGCTTGCCCCAGGACGTCGATCTTGATTCCCCCGCCTGCCGTGAACTCCTGCACGTGTGCACGGAACACCCTCCGCAGGCCCGCGCTGCCCGTGTCGATGATGGAACGCAGCCTGGCGTAGTAAGGAAGGTGCAGGCTCTCGTTGATCAACCGTTCCTGGAGCTCGGGCTCCTGGCGCATCACGTACGTGACCAGCTTGCCGGCGTCGTGCAGCTCGGTCGCCGCCCAGTCGGCGGACCGACCTCCGCCGATCACGGCCACCCGATGTCCGGGGAAGTCGGACCAGTCGTCGTAATGATGTGTCACGAAAGGCAAGGACTCGCCCGGGACGTTCAGCCTCCTGAGCAAGCTGCGCGGCCCCGGAGCGAACACCAGGAAGTCCGAAGCGAAGCGCAACTCCGGTCCGTCGCCTGACTTCTTGCCCAGCAGAAGGAACCCGCGCCCTTTCTCCCCCGGTGAAATCGCGCTGATGTGCACGCCGCTACGGACCCGATCTGCGAATCCGAGCTTGCCGGGAATCGAGTGGTAGTAGGGCACGAGATCGTTCTTGCGGATCAGATCCTCGGGCACGATCGCGCGTCCCGAGTCCCTGGCAAAGCTTGCGACCGGATGGGGCGCCATCTCCATCCAGCGCCCTGGAGAAAGGGTTAGCTGGTTGCGTGGGACGTTGTTCCACAGGCCGCCCACTTCCTCGTTGGTGACGAGCACGAAATCGACGGGTTGCGTTTTGCGGAAAGCCATTCCGCTCGCGCCTTTCCCGTAGCTGTTTCCCGGGTGATGGAGGGCCCTGAACAAATCGCCCGGATTCATCCCGGCTTCGACCAGGGGCCGGAAGTCAGCGCTCAGCAGATCCGGCGAGTGCGCGTGCAGCAGCTTCGCGATAGGTGGCGGAAAGCCATGAGACGGGAATCCAGGAACAAGCCGTGGACGCCATCCGGCCAGTAACGCCGCGATGCCGAGGCCGCCCGGACCGCCGCCCAGGATGATCACGGCGTGGCGTTCGATGGTCCGGTCCAACATGTGAGCCCAATTACGGGTGGACAATCTGGACAGCGTATCCTATCTGTGCTCGCTCGAGCCCATATTCGCAGCGAGCGTTGAACGGATACATCCCCCTTTGATGCTCGGTCCCCTGCCACCGCGCCGGGCCGGACAACAGGCCGCATGCCGGTAGGCGAATTCTCCGTCCTGGCCAGTTCATTTGCCTGGGCAGCCAGCAACATCGTTGCAAAGACCGCCCGAACGGCACGCGCCCTCCACGTCAGCGTCGTGCACAGCTGGTTGGCGCTCGCCGTGGTGCTTGTCGTGACGCTGTCCATCGGTCGCTTCGACGACATGCTGCGGACGCCGTGGCAGGCCGCGTTGCTGCTGGGGCTGGGTGCCTCGCTGGGTACGCTCGGCAACATCGCGTTCTTCACCGCCGTCACGCGCGGCGAGGTGGGCCGGACCTTCACCACCACGACCAGCCTGAATGTGCTGTTCTCGATCATGGCGGGCTGGCTCGCCCTGGATGAACCGATCGCAGGCGCCACCTGGGTAGGCGCAGCGGCGATCCTGGGCGGCGTGTACATCGTGAACCGGCGCCGCGAGCTGGCCGGGGCGCCGTCGACCTCACCGGCCGCGCGTGGGCGTGGCTTCACGCCAGGAGTCTTTGCCCTGGCGGTCTTCGCCGCCGGAATGTGGTCGATCGGGCTCATCGCGACCAAGATCGGACTGCGTGACACCGACGTCTTCACCGGCGCCGTGCTCCGCAACCTGGTACCCGCGATCGCTTACCTCTCGATCGCGTGGATCAGCCCCACGATCCGGCTCACGGGGGTGCCGCGTGCCGACCTGAAGAGGCTGGCGATCAGCGCCTTGTTCTTCGTTGGCTCACTGCTCGGCTGGACCTTTGCGCTACAGCGTTCGGACGCCAGCATCACGGCGATCCTGAGCGCGACTTCACCGGTCTTCGCATACCTCCTCGCGGTCGCCTTCCTCAAGGAGAAGGTCCGCATCCAGGTCATCGGGGGGATCGTGCTCAGCCTGGCGGGCGTCCTGCTCATCCTGGGGAGCTAGACGATGTTGCTGGGACAGCTCGCGGCCCTGGCGGGGGCGGTTGGTTGGGCGGCCGGTGGCGTGGCCATCAAGACCGTCTCGTCCTCCTTCAGCGCGGTCCAGATTTCTGCCGTGGGCTACTGGGTCGCCACAGTGATCATGGTCCTCCTTGTCGTGGCGACGGGAAGCCTCGACGAGTTCGCCGGAATGCCGTTCCAGTCCATGGCCTGGCTTGCGGGCGCGGGCGTGCTGTACACCTTCAGCGACCTCGCCTTCGTGCGCCTCCTCGCACTGGGAGCGGTCGGTTGGACGTTCGTGACCACCACCAGCCTGTTCATCCTCTTCTCCTTGTTGTCGGGCGTCCTGATCCTCGGCGACGACATGACGGTGGTTGCCTACATTGGCGCGGCGGCCATTGTCGCCGGGATCTACCTGATCAACCGGAGCGGAACCGGCGCGCTTGAACCATGGCGTGGGCTGCGGTTGCGGCTGGGCATTTCCGTCGGTGTCGCGTTTGTCTGGGCCGCCGCCCTGCTAATGACCGACGTAGGCGTCGAAGACGCCGATCCGTTCGGCGCAGCCCTCTGGCTCGCCGCGGTCCCGGCGGCGTTCTACGTCGGGTTCGCCGCAGTCAGCAGGAGGGCACGTATCTCCGGAGCGCACAGCAGAGACCTTCGGCGGTTGCTGGCTGCGGCGCTCTTCTTCGGCGCAACCGTCCTGGCCTGGACCGCGGCGCTGAAGCTCGAAACCGCCGGCATAGCCGCAATCCTGACGAGCAGCTCACCCCTGTTCGCAGTGGTGTTCGCCGCGCTCTTCCTGCGAGAACGGCTGAATCGCTGGTCCATGTTAGGGGTCGCCCTCTGCCTGGCCGGTATCGGATTCGTCCTTTCGGGCTAGGCCGGAATCCGGTGCTTGATGCGTCCGAGCATCCTCAGCAAGCCGTCGAGCAGGGTCAACTGGTGTGGGGGACATCCGGGGGTGTACAGGTCGACCGCCAGGACGCCCCCGGCGCCGTCGTTGACCTCACGATGGCCGGCGATCGGCCCACCTGAGATCGCACATGCCCCGGCGGCGGTCACGATCTTCGGGGCGGGCAGCGCCTGGTAGGTCTTCTCGACCGCCACTCTCATATTCCCGCTTACGGGCCCGGTGATTAGAGATATGCCCGCGTGTCGCGGCGACGCTTGCTTTGCGCGTGGCCGTGACCACGAGGGTCGAATGCCGGAAGTCGCGATCCGGGCACCTGTTGGGCCCGGCCGCAGAGTATGCGTCAGTGGCCGGAGCGGTAATGGGCGGCGAGCAGGTCCTCACCCCAGTCACCCTTGAACTCTCGCAGGACGCTGTGGATGTGATTGGCGTCGTTCTGGGTGTTGTCGTACTCGATAGTGAACGACTTCGCCACGATCGAGTAGTAGTGGCCTTTGCCGGGATCGACCGGACCTGCCCACGCAAACTTGGCCGACTCGAAGCCCTCGGACTCGAAGTTCCGCCACTGGTTCCGGGCAAGGTCGTCCGGCGCCCGGTTCACGTAGTGGCGAACGAGCTTCGTAAGCCTGGTCTGCTGGTCGGCGTTCAAGCGGTCGTAAGAGATACCGTGCAGAGGCATCCCCGGCTCCACCGCCCGGTAGTTCTTGGTGAGGATGTCGGCTGGAGCGACCCGGTCCACTATCGCAGCCTTCTGCTGGGCGGCGTCGAGCGATTTCACGAGATCTCGTGCGGCGTCCTCCTCGAAGCCAAGAACACGCTTGCCCTTCGATGGGCCGTGCTTTACCTCGGCCGGGTTGGCGCCGAAGAACAGGGGCATGATGGAAACGAAGTCACCGTTGACGACCGTGACGTGCAGCCCTATGTGGTGCCCACCCACGCGCCAGCCCCAGGGTTCCTTGCCCTCCGGAGTGCCAAACACGCTGAACCAGTAAAACTCGGGTTTCCGGTCCCACTGGCTCTTGTGATTGGTTATCGCCTCCCACTCGCCCAGGATCGTTTCCAGCGCCACGATCTCCCGCGCCACCTTGTAGCCACCGCTGCTGTAGCCCGTTTCCATGAGCGCGAAGGCCAGCCTGCGCTGCTCGTCCGACATATCGCGAATCAGCAGGCCATTCCTTGGTGTCGGCGTGTAGGCCCAGAGATACCGCTCGTCGCCCGCGAACGGAAAGGAGGCTTTCTTCCTCTGCCCCGCATCCAGCGAATTCAGGAAGCGGTGCGCGGCTTCCGCCGTCTTGCGGACGAACGCTGGCGCCCGTGAGGCCCTGGTCGCAGTGGACATCGATGTCTCCTTGCTGACGTACGCCGCCGGTGGGCGCCGCATCTCGTGCGCCGGTGCCGCGCGCGGGGCCTATGGTACATTCCGCCGGCGATGCCAGGCCTCATCCCCTTCAATGCGTACCACGAGAACGTTGTTCGCGGCGCCTCGCCGCCCCGCGCCATCGCCTCGCACGCCAACCCACGAGGAACCCCAGGTTGCTGAGGGTTCACCTCTTTTCGCTCTCGTACCGGAAGCCGTCGGCCAGAACCGGGAAGGTCGACCTGCACGAGATCATCGAATACGCCGCGCAGCTCAGGCTGGATGGGGTCGATCTCGAGGCGCGGCAATTCGAGACGACCACGCCCGAATACCTGGAGGGGCTCCGTACGCATGCGCTGCAGAAGGGATTAGAGATCGGCTACGTCGGCGTCCGCTCCGACTTCGGATGCAAAGGCGCCGAGCTCGAGGCCGAAATCATGCGCGTCAAGGAATGGATCGAGCACGCCGCGTTCCTGCGCGTGCCCCTGGTCCGGGTGATCGGCGCCAACGTGCCCAAGGGGGAGACTGAAGCGACCGTGTGGCCCAGGCTGCGGTCGTCGTTCGCCGCGATCGTTGAGCAAGGTCGCGCGCACCGCATACGCATCGGCCTGCATAACCACAATCACGGCGCGATCCCCGCGACCGGGCAGCAGGTCCTACGCCTCCTTGGCGAAATCGACGACCCCTACTTGTTGCACATCCTCGACACGGGCCAGTTCAGGGGCTCTCCCGGCGCCTCGGGACAGGCGCGGTCGGATCGACCTGCGCACGAAGAGCTGTATGAGCACATCGAAACAGCCCTGCCGCGGGCGGTGGTCATGCGTACGAAGTTCTACCGCAACGAGTCCGGCCGCGAACGGTGGCTGGACTACGACCGCATCTTTGGCCTCATTAAGCGGTCCGGATTCAACGGTCCCCTGTCGATCGTCTACGAGGGGCACGAATTCCTGGGCGAGGAGCGGGCGCTCCCGAACGCCGTCGGCGAGCTCCGGGCCCTCTGCCGCAAGTTTGAGGTCTAGGGCCGCCGCCTCGTCCGGGGAGGTTCCTGGAACGAGGTTGCGGTACCCTTTACGACCGTAGCCGGCATTGAACAATCTGGAGGTTGCGTTGGGCAAGTTCTACGACCAGTCGATCATTCCTGCGGCTCTGCGCCGCAGCTTCGATGTCTACGACCGAATCAAGAAGATCCGACTGGACCTGGGAACGTTCGAGAAGAATGTCGGTTCGCTCAAGGGACGCAACATCGCGGGTTGCGTGTTCCATGAGGGCGGCCTGGTCTACCTGTCGGGCATCGGCACCGGCAGTGAGCCGATGAACGATGACCCCGAGCGGGTGAAGCACGGGCAGGACGCCGGGCGCGTCGCGGCCGACCACCACATCCGGACCCTCCACTGGGCTCTGACGTGTGGTGGGGAAGGCGGCGATCTGAACGACGTGCTGTACACCGTCAAGGCCCTTGGCATGGTCGTCTCTACGGACGTCGAGTTTCGCTCCGGCCCGGCGGTAGTCAACGGCTACTCGGGCCGCTGGCAGACGGTGTTCGGGGGTGCGATCGGGGAATTCGCAAAAGACGGCGCCGACGCGGGCGGCTACACGGGCGTGCATGCTCGGAGCGCCATCGGCGGGTTCACCGGCCGCTTTTCCCAGGAGCCCGAGATCATCGTTGCGATCCCGCCGGCGCTGGCGCGGGCGATCATCGAGAATCGGGGCTGGATCTACCCGATCCACCCGGCGGTCTACGACCGTGTGGCGCGCAGCAAGGGCCGGGCGCCCACGCGCGGCAAGGCCACCTCTCCATCCGCTACCACACCGGCCCGGAAGATGCAGACGACTCGACGAGCGCGTGCTACCAGGAGGACCAGCGCGCGCCAGTCCTGAGCGCCGCATCCCGCCGCGCACCTGGGACGGAACAGAGTAGCCCCCGCCCCGCAGCAGACGGTCTTCTGAACGGAGTCTGACCACCGAGGTCACGGACACGGTCGGCAGTGGCATCGCGCGCGTAGCGCGGCGCCTTGAGGACATCGCCAAGGACGCAGCCGTCCGGCGGCGCGCAATCACGACCGGGTTGCCAGCTGCGGCCGGCACCGCTCTGGCCAAGGGCTCGGTCCTGTCACAGAGGGCTGCCGTAATCGTCGTGATCCTGGGCGGCGTCATCGGCCTGACCACGCAACTCAGGCCGGACTCCTGGCTGGTTTCCTGGCGCCACAAGAGTCCCGGCTGACTCTTGGTGGGATAGGGCTCTTCGGCGTCCTCAGCATCGAGTTGCTCGTGCGGTCCGTATCGCATTACCTGAAGTCGCGAAACGCCCGGCGCGCCGCTCTTGTGCTGAGGGTCGTATCAGGACCGCCTCCCACGCGATCCTGGCCGTCTCGATCGTGGCGGTACTTGCGTCGAACCCGGCACTTGCCATCGGGGTCGGATCGGTCACCGGCCTGATCATCGGACTTTCAGCGCAGGCGACGGTCGGCAATGCCGTGGCGGGGTACGCAATCGGATCGCCCGGCCGTTCCCCGCGCACTCCATCGTGACCGCAAGGATCTTGCGGGGCCGGTGCCTGAGGTAATCCAGCGTCAGGCTGAGTCGCTCCTTGACCAAGTCCGTCCACAGCGAGGCGCCAGGCGCCCTGATCGACGTCAGGCACGTCTCAGTGCACGAGCAGGCAGTGCATGCCAGTCGGAGTTACGTCCTGGCGCAGCCCTGCGAGTGGCATCGCATGGTTGCGGAAGGCAAGCTGGAGCGCCTGGTGGTGGAACCGCTGGTCGGAAATGCTCGGGCTGCCGCCGCCGGCCTTGAAGAGCCGGGAATTCACTCTTTCGACGGGCATTCGGCCGCCCTGCTAGCCCTTTGACTCCGCGAGGAACTTCCTCAGTACGTAGTTAAGGACCCCACCGTGCCGGTAGTACTCGAGCTCGATGGGCGTGTCGATCCTCACGGTGACTTCGAATGCCGTCTTCTTCCCGCCCGCGCCGGTGGCGCTCACCGTGAGTTTCTGGCCGGGTTTGAGCCCCTGAGCGATTCCCGGGATGTCGTAGGTCTCCTTGCCCGTCAGCCCCAGCGAGGCTGCGCTCTCACCGGATTTGAACTGAAGGGGGAGCACTCCCATTCCGACGAGGTTGCTGCGGTGTATGCGCTCGAAGCTCTGTGCGATCGCTGCCTTCACGCCGAGCAACATCGGGCCCTTGGCGGCCCAGTCGCGCGAGCTGCCGGTCCCGTACTCGCGTCCGGCGATCACCAGGAGCGGCACGCCCTCTTTCTGGTACTTCATCGATGCTTCGTACACCCGCATCAGTTCGCCCCCGGGCAGATGCACGGTCCAGTCGCCTTCCTTCTCCGGCGTCAGCAGGTTCTTCAACCGGATGTTCCCGAAGGTGCCGCGCACCATCACCTCGTGGTTCCCGCGTCGGGCGCCGTAGCTGTTGAAGTCGCGTCGCTGCACGTCGGAACCGATGAGGAACTGGCCCGCCGGAGCGCTGGGCGGGATGCTCCCCGCGGGCGAGATGTGGTCGGTGGTCACGCTGTCGCCCAGCGCCACCAGGACACGCCCGTGGCGGATGTCCGCGAGCGGCGCCGGTTCGCCGCCCATTCCGTCGAAGAATGGCACCCTCTGGATATACGTCGAGCCCTTGTCCCATGCGAACAGCTGGCCTTCGGCCACCGGGAGCTTTTCCCAGCGGTCATCGCCCTTGAAGACCTGCGAGTAGCGGGCGCGGAACATGTCCGCACCGACCGCGGCCGCCATGGTCTCGGCGATCTCCTTTTGCGACGGCCAGATCTCCTTCAGGAACACCGGCTTGCCCTTCGAATCGACGCCAATGGGCTGGTTGACCAGGTCGACATCGACGCGTCCCGCGAGCGCGTATGCGACGACCAGCATCGGTGATGCCAGGTAGTTGGCCTTTACCTGCGGGTGGACGCGTCCTTCGAAGTTCCGGTTGCCGCTCAGGACCGCGGCGGCCACTAGGTCGTGGTCCTGGACCGCCTCGGCGATCGGCTGCGGTAGTGGCCCGCTGTTCCCGATGCAGGTGGTGCATCCGTATCCGACAACCCCAAACCCGAGCTTTTCCAGCTCGCCGATGAGGCCTGACTTCTCGAGATAGCTGGTCACCACCAGCGAGCCCGGGGCCATGCTGGTCTTCACCCATGGCTTGCTCTTCAGGCCGCGCTTCACCGCGTTCCTGGCCAGCAGCCCTGCGCCGATCATCACCGACGGGTTGGAGGTGTTCGTGCAGCTCGTAATCGCCGCGATGACGACCGATCCGTCGCCAACGATGCCATGCTTGCCATCCAGCTCGAACTCGACCCCCTTGCGGACGGGTGCATCGACGCCCGTGGCCTGCGACGTCGACCCGTTGGGAAACGCAGCCAGGAAGTTCCTGGCCACCTCAGGCAGAGCGACCCTGTCCTGGGGGCGCCTGGGTCCCGCGAGACTCGGGACGACGGTCGACAGATCGAAGCTGAGCCTGGTCGTGTACTCCGGGTCAGGCGACGACGGGGTGCGGAACATCCCCTGCGCCTTGTAGTACCTCTCGACCAGGTCGACCAGCGAGTCGTCACGCCCGGTCAACCGCAGGTAGCGCAGGGTCTGGGCGTCCACGGGGAAAAAGCCGCAGGTAGCTCCGTACTCCGGCGACATGTTGGCGATCGTCGCCCGGTCGGCCACCGGCAGTTCGTCGAGACCGGGGCCGAAGAATTCGACGAACTTCTCGACGACGCCGGTCTTGCGGAGCAGTTCGGTGACGGTCAGGACAAGGTCCGTTGCGGTGGCGCCCTCGGGCAGCTTCCCGGTCAGCCGGACGCCGACGACTTCAGGAACGAGCATGTAATAAGGCTGCGCCAGCATGACCGCTTCGGCTTCGATTCCGCCCACGCCCCACCCGAGAACTCCGAGGCCATTGATCATCGTGGTGTGGGAGTCGGTACCGACCACGGTGTCCGGGTACGCCACGGCGCCGGCGCCCTTGCCGTCTACCAGCACGACTGGCGCGAGGTACTCGAGGTTGACCTGGTGGACGATACCGGTCCCGGGCGGGACGACCCGCAGGTTGTCGAACGCCTTCTGCGCCCACTTGAGCAGGAGGTAACGCTCCTGATTACGCTCGAACTCGCGTGCGATGTTGAGCGCAAGCGCGCCCTCGGTGCCGAAGTAGTCGACCTGCACCGAGTGGTCAATCACCAGATCCGAACGTACGACGGGGTTGATCCGGCCAGGTTGCCCACCGGCGCGCGCCATCGCATCGCGCATCGCAGCCAGGTCGACGACCGCTGGCACGCCGGTGAAATCCTGGAGAACCACCCGTCCGGGCATGAAAGGTATTTCGCGCTTGGGGGTCGCGGCCGGGGTCCACGAAGCAACGGTCCGGACGTCGTCTTCCGAAGCAACGCCGGTCGCAGTGTGGCGGAGCGCGTTTTCGAGCAGCAAGCGGATCGTGTAGGGCAGGCGCTCCAGCTTGACCAGGCCATGGCGTTCGAGCGCAGCCAGGCTGGCGTATTCGACTTCCCCGCCGGTCGATCGCAACCTGGCGCGGGCACCAAACGCATCCTTCTGACCTGGCATGCAAGTTCTCCGGTCGCGCGACACGCGAAATTGGGGTCCGATCGTGGGACCAAAAGGTTACCAAACGGCATCGGGCCCGATGCTAGCATTGTCAACTTGAATTCGGAGTAACCCCTTTGATCACCCGCCAGTCCATCGCCCGCCGAACGCCATTCTTCTATGGCTGGGCGATCGTTTACGCGGCCGGCAGCTCCATGTTCGTGCGGAACGCGGCGGCATCGCTCACGCTCGCGGTCTTCATGTACCCGATGTCGCAGGACCTCGGCTGGAGCCGTGCCCTCATCGCCGGCGCGATCTCCGCCGCCGGTATCGCAGCCATGTTCGTCTCGCCGGTAACCGGCTGGCTCCTCGACCGCTACGGGCCCCGCGTCCTGCTTGGCATGTCAGTGCTGGTCCTGGGCCTGACCTCATTAGGCCTGGCCTGGGTGACGGTCCCGATCGTCTTCTACCTGCTCTTCGGCATCGGCCGGATCATCTTCTCGTCGCCCGTGCAGATCGGCGCCGCCACGGTCGTCGCCCAGTGGTTTGTGAAGCGGCGGGGACGTGCGACCGCGGTCCTGTTCATGGTCCACTCCGCAGGCATGGGGCTAATCCCGCTCTACGCCCAGTTCATCATGAACCGGTCGGGAGGCGACTGGCGACCCGCCTGGATCGGGATCGGCATCCTCGTGTGGACGGTGGCCCTGTTGCCCGTCTGGACGATGCTGTTCCGCCGCCCCGAAGACTTAGGGATGGTCCCGGACGGGAGGACGCCAGAGGATGCGGCCCGGATCAGGGCCGCTGCCAGGAAGACCACCGCCGACGCGGATGCGTTTTCGCTCAAGGAAGCGATGCGGACTCCCGCCTTCTGGATGCTGGCGGTGGTGGGCGGCCTGATGTTCTTCGTCCATGCCGGCGTCAATACCCACCAGGCTGCGTTCCTGCGCGACCAGGGGATCGGCGCCACTGCGGCCGCCGGCGCACTGACCGCAATGGCCGCCGGGACCGCCGTCGGCAGCTTCCTGTGGGGCATGCTCACGGACCGCCTGCCAACGCGCCTCGTATACGCCACAGTCGCGGCGTGGATCGGCGTCGTCTCGCTCGCGTTTCTACTGGTCGACAGCACTGTGAAGGCGTACGCGGCCGGCTTCATCTTCGGGGTTGGGCTAGGCGGCCTGCTGGTAGTACCCCCCGTGATCCTTGCGGACTACTTCGGCCGGACGTCGCTCGGGTCGATCCGCGGCACGACCGAGCCTTTCGTCAGCTTCGCCCAGGCGCTGGGGGCAGTCGGGGCCGGCCTCGTATACGACGTCACCGGCAGCTACGACCGCGTCTTCCCGGCGTTCACCGTCGTGGCGGGATTCGGCGCGCTCCTCCTGCTGCTCGCCCGGCAGCCGACGCGCCGGAACCCCGAACCAGTTGCCGTTCCGGGCAAGGCAGACTAAGCTCACCGCAGGGTCGAGTAGCCGGAATTCAAGCCCGCGACCGCGCGGGTGGCCAGAGGTCGCGATCGATGCAGGAAATCAGGCTGCGGGCCAGCGGAATCGTGAACGAACTTGTCCGCGAAGGCATCACCCACGTGATCACTCTTCCCGACAGCGAAACGAAGTTCATGTACGACGCGATCCGGAAGGCTGGCGATATCACGGTCGTGCCCGTGTGTCGCGAAGGTGAAGCGATACCGATCGCGGCCGGGCTCTGGGCCGCGGGCAAGAAGCCGGTGGTCATCATCCAGAACTCGGGGCTCTACGAATCCGGCGACGCACTGCGGGGGCTCGGAATCGGCGTCAACCTCCCCGTGGTCATGTTTATTGGCTACCGGGGGTACAAGCGGCACGGCGATACGCCCGACACCGCCGCCCGCTTCCTCGAGCCTTACCTCCACACGTGGGGTGTCCCGTTTTACCTCCTTGAGTACGACTCCGATCTCGACCGCATTCCGATGGCGTTCAAGCACGCGGCGCGGGATTCGACCCCAGTGGCCGTCCTGGTCGGGGTCGAATACGCGGATGAGTCGGTCTAGGCACCCGGGGAACCTGCAATGATCGAATACGGCGATGCCGTCAAGGTGATTTCAAAAGAACGCGGTGATGCGGTCGTCATCACCACGATGACCCAGAGCGGTTTCTGGGGTCAGGTTTCGACGCACAAGAATCTCGACATCGGCATTGCGAACGGAATGGGCAAGGCGTCGTCGGTCGGGCTCGGGGTGGCGCTTGGCCGGCCCGATCGCAAGGTCATCGTCCTCGACGGCGATGGCAGCCTGCTGATGAACCTGGGTTCGCTGGTCACGGTCGCCGGGCAGCAGCCCGCGAACTTCTATCACTTCGTGTTCGACAACGGGGTCTACGCAATCACCGGTGGGCAGCCAGTGCCCGGCCACGAGATGGTGGATTACGCCGGCCTTGCCAGGGCCGCCGGCTACAGGAATGCCTACTCGTTCGCCGACGTCGAGACGCTCGCCACTGAACTGCCCGGGATCATGGCAAAGCCCGGGCCCGTCCTGGTCAACATCAAGTCGAAGACCGTCCTGCCGAGAGGTCCGGTCGATCAGACCTGGGAGTCGAATAAGCGCATGCCGGCCGCGCTCCGGGCGGTGAGGAAGACCCTGACCGGCTCCTGATCTGCGCGTCAGACAACCCACTCGAAGAAGGCGGCCAGGATTACGGCGACCCCGGCGATCAGGACGAACTTTCCAAAGTTGATCCTTGTCGCAGCGGCCAGCAGCAATCTGAGCGTCACGAGGCCGACGGCCGCCGCCACGGCGACACCCAGCAGCGCGCTCCCCGACACGAACAGGCCGCCGTCGATGCCCGCATACAGGGCCGCAGCGACGCTCGCGGGGATGCTCATCAGGAAGCTCAGTGACAGTGCCTCTCCGCCACTGATTCTGCGAGCAAGCATCACCCCGATCGTGCCGGCCGAACGGCTGAGCCCCGGCAAGGCGCTGAGGCCCTGCGCGATTCCGACCATTACACCGTCGACAGTCGTGACCTGGGTGCGATCGCGCGTGCCCGGCTCCCGCCGCCGGAGCTGTACCAGGCCGGTCGCAATGAGCATGATGCCGACCAGAAACATCGCGCTGCCGCCCAGCGCGGCCGAAAACTGGTCCAGGTAGACGAGCAATGGCAGGGCGACCAGGCCGCCCACTACCGTGGCCAGTCCCAGGAACCACATCTCGGGAGTCAGCCGGCCCCGCCGGCTCACCAGCTCACGCAGCAATCGCCAGATCGCGGACCGGAAATAGATCGTGGCCGCCAGCGCGGTACCCAGGTGCAGCCAGAACGCCATGCGCACACCTTCGGACAACGAGCTGCCAAACAGGTACCTGCTCGTCGTCGCGATCGCGCCGTCCGAGCTCACAGGGATCCATTCCGTCACGCCCTGCACTGCGCCCAGGATCACCGCGGCCAGCGCGGAATCGGGGCTCATGTGACCTCAGCCTGGCACCGGGGGTGGGTCAACGTCGACCGCCCGGGGCCGCCAACTGGCTGGCACGGATGTCGGCATGGGTGCCGCACACCTGTAACCAGCGGTGCCCGGTCGATGCAATAAGGCGCTCTGACACTTGCGGCCCCCAGCTGCCGCGCCGGTAGAGCTCGACCCTCGGGGCGTCGGCCCCCTCCCAACCCGCGATCATCGGATCGACCACCCGCCAGGCCTCTTCTATCTGGTCATTTCTTATGAAAAGCGAGGCATCCCCCTCCAGCGCGTCCTGCAGCAGGCGCTCGTAGGCCTCCGGGATCATCCGGTCAGGAAACGCCGCCCGGTATTCGAACTCCATATCGACCGGCTGGATCGCCATCTCTTCATCCGGGGTCTTCACTTCAAACCTGAGCCGCGCTCCCTCGTCAGGCTGTACGCACAGCGCCAGTACGTTTGGCTGAAGCCACTGTCCCGGCGGCAATGTGAACATCGTGTGCGGGGCCGTGCGGAACTGGATGACGATCTCCGAGACCTTGCGCGCCATCGCCTTTCCGGTCCTCAGGTAGAACGGCACGCCCTGCCACCGCCAGTTGTCGATAAAGTGACGGGACGCTATGAAGGTGGCCGTGTTCGAGTCGGGCTGTACACCATCGCCGTCGACATAACCCTCGTACTGGCCCGCCGCGCTGTTGCGAATTGCTTCCCGGGAGTCGTAACGACGGATCGCCTTCAGGACTTCGACCTTCTTGTTGCGCAACGTCTCGGGATCGGCCGAGCTCGGGGGCTCCATGGCGACCATTGCCAGCAGCTGTAGCAGGTGATTCTGCACCATGTCTCGCGTCACGCCAGACCGGTCGTAGTAGAACGACCGGTCGCCCACACCCACCTTTTCAGCAACCGTGATCTGCACGCTGTCGACGTAGTTGCGGTTCCAGATCGGTTCAAAGATGGCGTTGGCGAACCGGAACACGAGGATGTTCTGAACCGTCTCCTTGCCAAGGTAGTGATCGATCCGAAATACCTCGTCCTCGGAAAATACGCGGTGCAGCGCGGCGTTGATGGCCCGCGCGGAGTCGAGGTCCCACCCGAACGGTTTCTCGATCACCAGCCGCCGGTACCCGCCCGCGCCTTCGTGCAGCCCGGCCGTCTCGATGGCGGTCACGGCCGGCTCGTAGAGCTGAGGCGCGAGCGCCAGGTAAAACACCCGGTTTGCACCGGTCGAACCGGCTTCAAACTCCGCCAGCCTGCGGGCCAGCGCGTCCAGTCCCCCGCTCCCCCCTACGTTTCCGGAGACGTAGTGGAGGTTGGCCGCGAAACCCCGCCAGTCGGATTCACGCGCCTTCAAGTGCGGGTGCGCCGACACGTCCTGCCATGACATGTCCCGGTATGCGTCGTCGCTGTAGGGGGTTCGGGACAGGCCGACCACCTGGATCCCATCGGGCAAACGTCGTTTGCAATACAGGTTGAAGAGGGACGGCACCAGCTTGCCTCGGGCGAGGTCGCCAGAAGCGCCCAGGATGACAAGCGTCGTGGTCGCCGTCATTTCGTCGCAGATCTTACGGCGTGCCCGCCGAACTGCTTCCGCATGGCCGCGAGCAGCCGGGCCCCGAAGGGTTCCTCCTGCCGGGATCGGAAGCGCGCTTGCAACGCGAGCGAGATGGCCGGCAACGGCACCCCGAGCTCGATCGACTCCTGCACCGTCCAGCGTCCTTCACCCGAGTCCTCGACGTAGGCGGCGGTCTTCTCAAGGGTCGGATCTTCCTTGAGTGCATCCGCGGTCAGGTCCAGGAGCCAGGACCGCACGACGCTTCCGTGGCGCCACGCTTCTGAGATCGCGGCGAGGTCAAGCTGGAACTCCCGCTTGGCCTGCATGAGCTCATAGCCCTCCGCATACGCCTGCATGAGTCCGTACTCGATCCCGTTGTGGACCATCTTCACGAAATGTCCGGCCCCTGAGGGGCCGGCGTGAATGAGGCCGCGGTCCGGCGCAGGCGCCAACGCCTCCAGCAGAGGCCTGGCGGCCTCGAACGCAGCATCGGTGCCGCCGACCATCAGGCAGTAGCCGTTCTGCAGGCCCCAGATGCCGCCGCTGGTTCCAACGTCCAGGTAACCGATGTCTTTGCCCGCGAGTTGCTTCGCCCGGCGCATGCTGTCCTTGTAGTAGGAGTTCCCCCCGTCGATGACGATGTCGCCCTTCGAAAGGTGGGTACCGAGCCAATCGATGGTGGTTTCCGTGGCCGGACCGGCCGGGACCATCACCCAGGCAACGCGCGGCGGCTTGAGCAGCCGTACGAGCTCCTCGAGCGATGCCGCCGGGCCGCCGCCATCGGCGGCCAGCGCCTTCACCGCCGCCGGGGCAGGGTCGTACGCAATGACGCGGTGGCCTCCCTTGATCAGCCGCCGTGCCATGTTGCCGCCCATGCGACCGAGTCCGATCAGCCCGACTTCCACCTTTGCCTCCAGTGTCTGAGGGGAACTACAAGAAGACGACCCGGCGGTCCGGGCTGTCGTACGCGATCACGCAGACGAATGGCTCGCTGCCGGTATTGCGGGCGAAATGGTGGACTCCACGGGGAATGCGCACGGTATCGCCGGGCCCCATTGTGAACTGCTGCTCCCCGACCGTCTTGATGCACTCACCCGACTGGACGTACAGGATCTCATCACAGTTCGGGTGAAAGTGCGGGCGATTCGATTCCCCCGGGCTGATCGAACAGACCCCCAGCGTCATCGTGGCTCCCGGATCCAGGGCGGCGGACTTCAGGAACACGATCCATCCCCACGAGTAGTCCTCGCGTGCACCGCGATCGAAGGCGGTCAGGAGGTCCGCGGGACTGGTCATCTGATGCACTCCCCGGTCAGGCGCTTGAGCTCAGGGCAACTCGGTCGCACCCGCTGCTAAAATCTGCCGCCATGCCCACCAACAAGACATGCCATGGCTTCGCAGACGCCGTTTCGGATATACCCGACGGCGCGTCGATCATGGTAGGCGGTTTTGGCGGCGCGGGCGGGCTGCCCTTCAGGCTACTCACCGCGCTGCGGGATCACGGCGCCCGGCGGCTCACGATCATCAGCAATACGGCCGGAGTCTCCATGGTCACCGGCTTCGGCTGGCCAAAGGGGGAGAAGCCGATCGACCATTCGATCCTGTTCGAGAACGGGCAGGTCGCCCGTTTCATTGGAACCTACCCGGTGCCTGGCTCGGTCTCGCTGCGGAACGCCTTCCAGGCTGCTTTCGACCGCAAGGAGGTCGCGCTGGAACTCGTCCCCCAGGGCACGTTCGTCGAAAGAATCCGGGCGGGTGGGGCTGGCATCCCGGCGTTCTTCACGCCGACGGCCGCCGGGACCCGGCTTGCCGAGGGCAAGGAAGTCCGCACTTTCGACGGACGGGCCTGCGTGATGGAACGTGCGCTGCGTGCCGATTTCGCGTTCGTGCGGGCCGCGGTGGCCGACACGCTGGGCAACCTGATGTACGTCGGGTCCTCACGTGCGTTCAACCCGGCCATGGCGACGGCCGCCGATATCACGATCGCCGAGGTCGACCGCATCGTGCCGCCCGGGAAGATCGACCCGGAGCGCGTCGGCACGCCCGGCGTCTACGTTGACCGCGTGGTGGCGCGCAGCGCATGAGCGACCCGGCGCCCCGCCTCGATCGCGACCTGATCGCGATGCGTGTCGCTCGCGAGTTCGAAGACGGGTTTGTCGTCAATCTGGGCATCGGCATCCCGACCCTCTGCTCCAACTTCGTTCCGGAGGGCGTCCAGGTCCTGTACCAGAGCGAAAGCGGGGTCCTCAACTACGGACCCCTCGCCGAAGAAGGCCGGGGCAGCATCGATCTGATCAACGCGGGCGGCCAGTTCGTCACGCCCAATCCTGGGATGGCCCTGTTCGATTCCGCCGAGGCCTTCGCCATGATCCGGGGCGGCCACATCGACGTCACGGTGCTCGGAGGGCTGCAGGTCTCACGCGCCGGCGACCTCGCAAACTGGTTCCTGCCTTCCCGGGGCATCGGCAACGTCGGCGGGGCCATGGACCTGGCCGCGGGCGCACGCAAGGTCATCGTCGCCATGGAGCACAACGACCGCACCGGAAACCCGAAGGTCGTCGACCAGTGCACCTTCCCGCTCACCGGGGCACGCTGCGTTGACCTGATCGTCACCGATATCGCGGTCATCGAGGTGCTGCCCGACGAGCGCGGCCTGTTGCTGAAAGAGCACGCCCCGGGGTGGAGTTTCGAGGCGGTCCAGAAGGCAACCGGCGCCCGGCTCGAGCGGTCGCCGTCACTCGCCGAGTTCACCTTCGCCTGATGACAGCTCCTCCCGGCCGGCGGACACGAAAACGCGCTACCGACCCGATCCGGTTCGAGGTCATTCGCAACGCCCTGACGCAGGCGACCGAAGAGATGGCCATCGCCCTGCGGCGCAGCGCCTACAGCACCAATGTGAAAACGCGCCAGGACTTCTCCTGTGCCTTCTTCGATCGCGACCTCCGGGTCATCGCACAGGCGTTCACTCAGCCCGTTCATCTCGGCTCGTTCGTCGAGCACGTCCCTCGTGCCGTGCGACGCTTCGGCATCGACAAGTTCGGGCCGGGTGACATGGTCCTCTCCAACGACCCCTATGGCGGCGGCGTTCACCTGAACGACATCACCTTGATCGGCGCCGTCCACTGGCAGGGCCAGCTGGTCGGGTACACGGCTTGCCTGGCCCACCACGTCGATGTCGGCGGCGGCGCCCCCGCATCGGTCGGCGCCTTCCAGGAGGTCTTCCAGGAGGGTGTCATCATCCCGGCGGTCAGGCTGGTGCGGGCCGGGAAGATCGTCGACGACGTGTTTCGGCTTGTCCTCGCCCAGATTCGATCGAAACGGGAGACCGCCGGTGACTTCCGGGCACAGGTGGCATCGAACGTTACCGGCGCCAAGCGAGTGTGTGAGCTGATCGATCGCTACGGGCTGCCCGAGTTCGAGCGCTACGTCAATGAGATCGTCGAGTACACACGCCGGCGCACACGCTCGGAGCTCAAGAAGCTGCCGCCCGGGACTTACGAGGCGGAAGGGTTTGTGGACAACGACGGCTTCACGGACGAGGTCGTGCGGTTGAAGGTGAAGGTCACGGTCGACGCGTCCGGAGTGGTGTTCGACACGACCGGATCGGCCCGGCAGCGAAGGGCGCCCGTTAACTCGACCTTCGCCCAGACCTTCTCGGCGTGCGCCTACGCCCTGCGCGCGCTCATGGACAAGGACCTGCCCGTCAACGCCGGCTTCTACGAGTTCGTGAAGGTGATCGCACCGCCCGGTTCCGTGACCAACGCGGTCCACCCCGCGCCGGTAGTCGGCGGCTGGGAGACGCACGTGCGCGTCAATGACCTGATATTCAAGGCGCTATCAGCCGCCCTGCCCGACGCCATCTGCGCCGGCACCAAGGCGATGCAGTGCCACGCAGGGTTTGGCGGCATCCAGGCCGAAGGCGACTACTACTGCTTCCTGGAAACCCTCGCGGGCGGGTACGGGGCACGCTCGCGCAAGGACGGACCGGATGCGGTGCAGTCGCACGGGCAGAACACCGAAAACGCACCGGTGGAAGAGACTGAAACGAACTACCCGGTCCGGATCCTCAGGTATGAGCTGGTTGCCGACTCCGAGGGCCCCGGCCGCCAGCGCGGCGGGCTCGGCTTGCGGCGCGACTACCAGTTTCCCGGCGAGACGACCTTTACCGTGCTGGCCGATCGCGACCGGGCAGGTCCGCACGGCCTCTTCGGCGGCCTCCCTGGCAGTGTTTCCAGCTACGTCTTCAATCCCGATACGAGCTCCGCGCGCGCCCTGGGCTCAAAGTCCACATTGCAACTTCAGCCCGGCGACGTAATCAGCTACCGGACTTCGGGCGGCGGCGGGTTCTACCCTCCCGAGAAGCGTGACCCCGAGCTGGTGAGTATCGACGTGCGCGATGGCAAGGTGAGTGCAGCCCGCGCCCGCAGCGTATACCGCGTGATCACGGATTCCACCGGCAAGGTCGATGCAGCTGCAACTGCGCGCCTTAGGAAGTCGGGCCGCCGCGCCCGGGGCCAGGACGCATGAGCCGCCGGTCGTCCATTGACCCCGTGCGATTCGAGGTGGTGCGCAACGCCCTGACCGAGGTCACCGAGGAGATGGCCGCCGCGCTGCGCAAGAGCGCGTACTCAACCAACATCAAGACGCGCATGGACTTCTCATGCGCATTCTTTGATGCCGCCACCCGCCCCATAGCGCAATCCTTTGCTCAACCCGTCCACCTCGGATCATTCGTAGAGCTGATCCCGCGTGCCGTGAAGGCCTACGGGCCCGAGAACATGGCGCCCGGCGACATGCTGGTCACCAACGACCCCTACGGCGGCGGCAGCCACCTCAACGATGTCACCGTCTTCGCGCCCGTCTTCTACCAGGGGGAGAAGCAGCCAGGGCGGCTGATCGGGTACGTCGCAGCACTCGCGCACCACGTGGACGTCGGGGGCGGCGCCCCGGCCAGCATTGGCCCGTTCCAGGAGGTCTACCAGGAGGGCGTGATCATCCCCCCGGTGAAGCTCGTGGAACAAGGCGAGATCTCTGACGACATCTTCCGGCTGATCCTCGCCCAGATCAGGTCAAAGCGGATCACCGCGGGCGATTTTCGGGCCCAGATCGCGGCCAACATCGCAGGCATCCGGCGGCTCCACGAGCTGGTGACCAGGACCGGAGTGGACCAGTTCCTGGCATACGTCGAGGAGATCATCGCTTACACGAGGCGCCGGACGGCCGCAGAGATCGCAAAGCTGCCGCGCGGTGTCTATGAGGCCGAAGGCTTCCTGGATAACGACGGGTTCACGGACCAGGTCGTGAACCTCAAGGTCAGGATTACGATCGACGGATCGGGCGTCTTCTTCGACCTTGCCGGCTGTGACCCGCAGAGGCGGGCGCCCGTCAATTCGACCTACGCGATGACGTATTCCGCGTGCGCCTACGCCCTTCGTGCACTGATGGACAAGGACCTGCCAATCAACAGCGGGTTCTACCAGTTCGTGCGCCTGAACGCGCCAAGCGGGACGGTCGTAAACGCCGTTCACCCCGGTGCGGTCGTCGGTGGCTGGGAGACGCAGATCAGGGTCAACGACCTGATGTTCAAGGCGCTTTCCCAGGCCGTGCCGGAGGCTGTCCCCGCTGGCTGCAAGGCCATGATGGCGCAGGCCGGGTACGGCGTCATCGAGCGCAAATCGGGCGAGTACCTGTGCAACTACGAGGCGCTGGCAGGTGGCTACGGGGGCCGGGCGACCAAGGACGGACCGGATGCCGTGCAGGGCCACGGCCAGAACACCGAGAACGCCCCGGTGGAAGAGACCGAAGGCGCATACCCGGTAATGATCACCCGGCTGGAGCTCATCGACGACTCTGACGGGGCCGGGCGCCACCGCGGCGGACTCGGCCTCCGTCGCGACTACTACTTCCCCCACGACGACGCCACGTTCACCATCCTGTCCGACCGCGACCGTGCAGGTCCCTGGGGGTTGTTTGGCGGTCTGCCAGGCCGCAAGGCCTACTACCTCCTCAATCCCGAATCCGAGGCAAGGCCGCTTTCGTCCAAGTGCGTCGTGCAGTTGAAGGCCGGCGACACCCTGAGCTTCCAGACCCCCGGCGGCGGCGGCTACGGGTTCCCCGGGCAAAGGGACCCGGAACTGGTACTGCGGGACGTGCGGGACGGTAAAGTCAGCCTGCAACGAGCGCGTGACGTCTACCGCGTGGCGATCGACCGATCCGCGTGGAAGGTCGACGGACGGGCGACCGCGCGCCTGCGAGCATCTGCCGCTGCACGGGGCGGGACCACGCACCAATCAAGGGACAAACAGGCAGCCGCCAGGGCTGAAAGGGGATCCAGATAGCTACGGCAAAGTTCCGGCTGGGCGTCGACATCGGTGGCACCTTCACCGACGCGATGCTGGTGAATGAAGAAACCGGGGGCATCGAGATCGTCAAGGTGCCTTCGACCCCGTCCGACCCCTCCGGGGGATTCGTCGAGGCGACGCTCCGCATCCTCAAGAGATCAGATGTGACGCCGGGCCAGCTGGCGTTCGTCGTGCACGGCACCACGGTCGCCACCAACTCGATCATCGAGGGCAAGGTGGCGCGGACCGGATTCGTTACCACGGACGGGTTCCGCGACATGCTCGAGATCGCCCGCCAGATACGGCCATCGCTTTATGACCTCCAGTTCGACAAGCCGCCGCCACTGGTCCCGCGGTACCTGTGTTTCGGCGTGCCGGAGCGACTGGATGCGCGCGGAAAGGTCCTGAAGGAACTCGACGAGGAACGGGTCCGGGAAGTCGCCCGCGAACTCGGCCGGCAAAAGGTCGAGTCGATCGCCGTCTGCCTCCTGCACTCGTACGTGAACCCCGCGCACGAGGCGCGCATCAAGCAGATCCTCCAGGAAGAGCTCGGGGACATTTCACTCTCGATCTCGTCCGAGCTCGCTCCGGAGTTCAGAGAGTACTTCCGTGCGAGCACCACCGTGGTCAATGCCGCGATCCGTCCCGTGGTGGCCCGTTACCTCCAGGGGATCGAGAAGCGGCTGCGGGCGGAAGAGCTGACCGCCGAACTGCTCGTGATGCAGAGCAACGGCGGAGTCCTCACTTTCGAGGCGGCTGCCGAGCGCCCGGTGTTCATGGTCGAGTCGGGCCCCGCCGCCGGTGTGATCGCCGCCTCCTACCTGGCCGCCTCGCTCGGACACAAGGATGCGATCTCATTCGACATGGGCGGCACTACCGCAAAGGTCGGACTGGTCCAGGACGGCCGGGCGAGGATCACACGGGACTACGAGGTCGGAGCGGCGGCGCGTGCCGGCACCGGCTCGGCCCGCGGCAGCGGATACCCGATCCGCACACCCGTGATCGATCTGGTCGAGATCGGTGCGGGTGGCGGCTCGATCGCATGGGTCGACTCAGGCGGTGTGTTGCGAGTGGGACCGCACAGCGCGGGCGCCGATCCGGGCCCGGCCTGCTACGGCCAGGGCGGCAAGGAGCCGACCATCACGGACGCCAACCTCGTGCTTGGCCGGCTGAACCCTGACTACTTCCTGGGCGGCGAGGTCAAACTCCATGTCGAACTGGCGCGCGCCGCGATCGAGAACCGGTGCGCCCGCCCCCTCGGAATAGATGTGCTGCAGGCCGCCAACGGGATCATCGAGATCGCCAATAGCGCGATGGTCAACGCACTCCGGCTCATCTCCGTCCAGCGCGGGTACGATCCACGTGACTTCGCCCTGATCGGCTTCGGAGGCGCGGGCCCGGTCCACGCGAATCGCCTGGCCGCAGAGAACGACATCCCCACCACGATCATCCCGATGTCGCCCGGGATCACCTGCGCCATGGGACTGCTGGTGACCGACCTCCAGCACGACTACTCAGCCACCCTCCTGCGAAGGGCTGACGCCGTCGAGCCCGCCAGGATCGAGGAGCATTTCAAGCGCCTCGAAGCGTCCGGGCGCGCCGCATTGAAACGAGACGGAGTGCCCGCCTCAGGCATGAAGTTCCTGCGGCTGATCGATATGCGCTACGTGGGTCAGAGCTATGAGCTGCCAGTGCCGCTGGCTTCCGGAGCGTTCGGCGCGACCCGGCTCGACAAGGCCGTTTCCGACTTCCACGCCGCCCACGAGCGGGCATATGGACACGCGGCCCCCGCCGAGCCGGTGGAGATCGTGAACCTCAGGTTGACCTCCCTTGGCGCGATCCAGCGCCCCACGTTGAGGGAGATACCGAACCAGCCAGGTGCTTCCCCGGCGACCGCCCTGAAGGGCACTCGCCAGGTCTACTTCGCAGAATCGGGCGGCATGGTGAAGGCGTCCGTATACGACCGGTATCGCCTCGTTGCGGGAGCGGTGCTGAAAGGGCCGGCAATCGTCGAGGAGATGGACTCAACCACGGTGATACATCCCGGCTACCAGGGCTCCGTGGACCGCTTCGGGAATATCGTCCTGACCAGAGGCAGGTCGCGATGAAGCGGGTTGCCGACATCGCGGTCATCGGGGCCGGATGCATGGGCCTCAGCATCGCCTGGCACCTCGCGCGCGCCGGCGCCGGGCGTGTGATCGTCATCGACCAACGTGGCGTGGCCACTGGTGCGACCGCCAATTCGAGCGCAATCCTGCGCACCCACTACGAGAATCCCGCGCTTGCGAGCATGGCGTGGCACGGGCTGAAGGTTTTCAGTGACTTCGAGGCGATCGCAGGCGGGCCCTCCGGCTTCCGCAAGACGGGCTTCCTTTTCCTGGGCGGAAAGAAGGACGCCGCCGCGATTCGCAAGACCTCCCGGGCCATCCGGGCCCTGGGCATCAACTCGGTGATCCTCGAAGCCGGCGAGTTCCATCACATCGAGGCCCGCACCTCGCGTGACGACATTGGAGTCGTCATCTGGGAGCCCGAGTCCGGCCACGCCAGTGCGTCGGTTGCTTCGGCCACCCTTGCCGATGCCGCTCGCCGAAGCGGCGCGCAGATCAGCACGGGCGAAACCGTTATTTCCATCACCGGCCGCAAAGGGCGCGTCACCGGTATCGAGTCCACCGCTGGCAAACTGGCCGTTGGCACGGTCGTGGTCGCAGCCGGTTTCAGGTCAATGGGGTTGTTGGAGCCGCTCGGCGTCAAGCTGCCCCTGACCCCCGTGCGTCATCCGATCGCGGTCGTGACAACCGCCGGAAGCCATCCCGTCGCTCCCGTGGTCGGTGACAGGATCCTCGGTGCGTACCATCGGCCCGAGGGATCGAACCAGTTCCTGGTGGGCCGGTACGGCTTCATGGACGGCGACCGCGACGAAAGCGTCGAAGAAGCAAAGCCTGCCAGGGCGACCGCGCTCGAATCCCTGTTGAAGGCCTTCAAGGCTCGCTGGCCTTACGAGGCAAACGCACGATTGGCACGCAGCTACACCGGCGTCTATGACTGCACCCCGGACCTTGAGCCGGCCCTCGGTCCCGTCGCCGGTGTTGACGGGCTGCACGTCGCGGCGGGCTTCAGCGGTCACGGGTTCAAGCTTTCCCCCGCGGTCGGCGAAATGGTCGCCGGCGGGATCACCGGGGACAGCAGCAGGATCGCCCGCGCCGACCGGTTCGACGTCAGGCGCTTCGAGCTCCGGAGCCTGAAATGAACCAGTCGGCGGACATCGTCATCATCGGCGGCGGCGTCATGGGCGCAAGCATCGCCTTCAACCTCGCAGGGCGTGGCCACACCAACGTCGTCCTCCTCGAGGCTCGCAAGCTCGCGGCCGAAGGCACCGGGCACTCCGGCGCCCTCGTGCGACAACACTATTCCCAGGATGTCATCACACGGCTCGCGCGCCGGTCTGTCGACATCTTCGAGAACTTCGACCGGCTCACCGGAGGCGGGAAGGTCTTCGAACAGACCGGGTGGATCAAGCTCGGCACCGAGGCAATGCGCCCCGCGATGGAGAAGAACCTGGTCAGACACCGGGCGCTCGGTGTCGATGCCCGCATGTTGACCATCGACGAGCTCAAGGCAGCGATCCCGGGGATGAACGTCGAGGGCATAGGGAGCGCCTTGATCGAACCGCGCGGCGGCTACGCCGACCCGGTCGCTACCACGCTGGGCTTCGCGCATCGGGCCCGGGCGCTCGGCGCTCAGATACGCGAGGGCGAAGCGGCCACCGGGATCGACGTCCAGGGCGGGCGAGTGACCGGCGTCAGGACGACGCGTGGTCGCATCGCAACTCGGACGGTGGTGAACGCCGCAGGCCCCTGGGGGGCTCAAATCGCCGCCTGGGTCGGGGTTACCGTCCCGCTGGAAGTCACACGCGAGCAGGACATTGTGCTGGCCTGCGACGACCTCTCGTTGATCCCGCGCATGCCGGTGTCCAACGGCGTCGATCGGGATTACTGGAGGCGCGAGCCGGGCGACCTCCTCCTGGTTGGCGACGGCCACCCCAAGGAGATCGAACGCGCAGATCCCGACAGTTTCAAGCGCGCGGTTGACCGCTCGTTCGTCGACATGATCATGGGGCGGCTCTCACACCGGCTCCCACGCCTGGCCGCGCGTGCCAGGGTAGTCCGGGGGTACGCAAGCCTCTACGATGTGACGCCCGACTGGCACCCGATCCTGGGGAAGACCGACGTGGATGGATTCGTCCTGTGCGTCGGTTTCAGCGGCCACGGCTTCAAGCTTGGGCCGGCAATCGGCGAGGTGATCGCCGACGAGCTCGTTGGGAGACGCCCGGGTTCGATCGACGTCTCAACCCTCGGCCTCGACCGGTTCGCAAGCGGACGTCTCCTTGAAGGTAGCTACGCAGGCAATCAGGCCTGAGCGGTTCGGTCGTCTACACTCTTGCTCCGGGAACGCTCTTTGAGAACCGCAGCCGCCCGCTCGGGCGGGACCAGAGGCGAAACAATTTGTGCGGAATAGCCGGATACCTCGATAAACGGACCGCCAGCGCGCCGGTGGGCAATGTGTTGCTGGGGATGCTCGAGGCGCTCGGGAAGCGAGGCCCGGACTCCGCCGGGCTGGCGCTCATGGGGCCCACCCCGGACAGCCGCGAGGTCTGCTGGATATGCCTGCCCGAGGACCGCGATCTCGAGTCGGCGGTCGATGTTGCGCTCGATCTCGTCAAGAGCGTGGCCCGGGTGCGCGATCACCGGGTCTCCGGCGGGATGGTCAGGCTGGAAATCGCACGCCAGTGCGACGTCGTAGAGTTCTGCCGCAGGGTTGAAGACCCACGGCACGGACTCGAGATCGTGAGCCTCGGCAAGAACCTGGAACTCGTGAAGCAGGTAGGTTCACCACGCAACCTGGCGCACGCCCTCGACGTCCGTAGATTCAAGGGCAGCCACGGAATCGGCCATACGCGGCTATCCACCGAGAGCAAAGTCGACCTGTCCCACTCGCAGCCCTTCTGGGCGAGAGGCGTGCCGGACCTGGCCACCGTCCACAACGGCCACATAACGAACTACCACCGCCTGCGCAGGATCTATGAGCAGAAGGGGGTCCGATTCTTCACGGAGAACGACTCTGAAGTCATCGGCGTCTACCTCGCCGACCAGATGAGCGCGGGCCGCTCGCTCGAAGAGGCGATGGTCAGGTCGCTGCAGGACCTCGACGGCAGCTTCACCTACCTCGTCGCGACGCCTGACCTGCTCGGCTATGCGCGTGACCCGTTCGCCCTCAAGCCCCTCATTACCGTCGAAACCGACGGATACGTCGCGATCGCCAATGAGGAGGTCGCGATTCGCGCGGCCCTCGGGACCGATGGCGTTGCGCATGAGCCCTCGGGGAATGTGCATCGCATCTGGAGCAGGGCCCGACAGGCGGCGCTGGCATGAGTCCTGCGCGCAACCCGGTCATCGACTGCGCTGGGCGGTCGACACGCGATATCAATAGAGATATCAGGGCGAGCCTGGGCCCCGGGCGGAGGGTCAAGGTTCGGAATCCGGCTGCGCGCCACAACCTCGGTGTCGCCCTTCTTTCGCCTGGCGCGGTCGGCTTCGAAGGCAGCGTTGGCTACTACTGCGGCGGCATGAACGATGGCGCCACGGTAACCGTCAACGGGAGCGCCGGTTGGGGCGTGGCCGAAGGCATGCTCTCCGGCACGGTCGAAGTGGCGGGCAACGCCGGCAACGGCGCGGCGGCCTCGATTCGCGGCGGGCTGGTGGTCGTCAAGGGCGACTGTGCCGCGCGCGCCGGCGTCAGCATGAAGGGCGGGCTGCTGTTGATCGGTGGCGATGCCGGCTACATGACGGCTTTCATGATGCAGCGCGGAACGATCGTGATCGTTGGCAACGCCGGACACGCGCTCGCCGATTCGATGTACGAAGGGGTCGTCTACGTCGGCGGTGAGATCGAGTCACTCGGCAACGACGCCGTCGTCAAGGCGCCGAGCCGGTCAGACCGCCAGGCAATCGCAGCAGCTCTCGAGGAGCACCACATACCGGTACCTAAGCGCCTCAAGAAAGTTGTATCCGGCAGGAAGCTCTGGAACTTCGAGCATGCCGAGCTGGAAACATGGCGGGCGGCGCTATGACACCCACCGGCGACGAGCGGACCAGCCGGATCTTCACACCCGGCGTGATCGACGAGATTCAGGAAAAGGCTGCGCTCGCACGCTACCGCATCCGCGGCTTCGGCACCCTGCGCGAACGGGCCCTGCCGTCGCTCGACGACCTCACCTTCCTCCCGGCATCCCTGACCCGGATCCCGCTCGAGGGCTACCGCGAGAAGTGCGATACCAGGACCGTCCTCGGCACGCGCCACGCCGAGGTGCCAGTCGAGCTCGACATCCCGGTCATGATCACCGGCATGAGCTATGGGGCTCTCTCGTTCAACGCAAAGGTGGCGCTCGCACGAGGCGCCGCCGCGGCAGGCACATCGACCACCTCGGGCGACGGCGGGATGCTGCCGGCCGAACGCGCGAATTCGAAGAAGATGATCGTGGAGGTGCTCCCCAGCAGATACGGCGCCAACGTCCATCACCTGCGGGAAGCAGACGCCATCGAACTCACGATCGGCCAGGGCGCCAAACCGGGCACCGGGGGGCTCCTCCTGGGCAGCAAGATCTCGCCCGAGATCGCGAAAATCCGCGAGCTGCCTCCCGGGGTCGACCAGCGCTCCCCCGCCCGGCACCCCGACTTCCTGGGGCCGGACGACATGATCATCAAGATCGAGGAGTTGAGGGAAGCGACCGACTGGAAGGTGCCGATCTTCGTCAAGATGGGCGCCACCAGGGTCTTCGACGACGTCAAGCTGGCCGCCAAGTGTGGCGCCGACGTCGTGGTAGTCGACGGAATGGAAGGCGGCACCGCAGCTTCACCGGAGCTGCTGCAGGACCACACCGGGATCCCGACCCTGGCCGCCATTGCCGAGGCACGGCGAGCGCTCGAGGACCTCGGTCTCTTCGGTTCGGTGCAGCTGATCGCAGCAGGCGGGATCCGCAGCGGTGTCGACGTCGCCAAGGCCCTGGCCCTGGGCGCCGACGCCTGCTACATCGGCACGGCCGCGCTGATCGCCCTGAACTGCAATCGCTCTCTCTATGTCGAGGACTACGAGAGACTCGGCACCCGGCCCGGCCGCTGCCACCATTGCCACACCGGCCGCTGCCCGGTCGGCATCACGACTCAGGACCCAAAACTGGTTGCCCGCCTCCCCATCGATGAGGCGGCGCAGCGCGTCACCAACTTCCTGATCGCGATGACCCTGGAGGCGCAGATGATCGCGCGCTCGTGCGGGAAGGCCAACGTGCACGACCTGGACCCCGACGACCTGCGCGCGCTCACGGTAGAGGCGGCCGCGATCACCCGGATCCCGCTGGTTGGGACGCACTGGATACCAGGACAGTAGCTTGTCATTCCTCCTGCCCTGCCCGCAGTGCGGCCCACGTGACGTCTATGAGTTCAGGTACGGCGGCGAGGCACAGCGACGGCCGGCGCCCGGTTCACCCCGGTCCACGTGGACCGCATACCTCTACGACCGGACCAACGCCGCCGGCGTAGAGGATGCCTGGTGGTACCACCGCCTTGGCTGCAAGCGGTGGTTCAGAGCCGTACGGGATACCCGCGACAACACCGTCCTGAAGTCGACCGCACCCACGGTCCCGCCCCGCGATGCGAATGACCCGCCAGGAGATTAGCTTCACGTTCGACGGCCGAAGGGTCCAGGCCTTCGACGGCGACACCTATGGCTCGGCGCTGGCACGCGCACGGGTCGATGTCATCTCGCGCAGCTTCAAATACCACCGGCCACGGGGGTTACTGTGCTGCGCTGGTCGCTGCCCCAACTGCATGGTGACCGTCGACGGCGTCCCGAACGTGCGCGCCTGCGTGACCAGGGCGGTCGACGGCGGCACGGTCTCGGGGCAGAATGCATGGCCTTCGGTCCGCCGGGACCTCTTCGGCGCGTTCGACCGCCTCGACCGAATCCTGCCGGTTGGCTTCTACTACAAGACATTCATCAGGCCCCGGGCCGCATGGCCAGTGTACGAAGGCGTGCTGCGACGGCTCGCAGGGCTGGGCTCGGTCAGGCGCACGCCCCGGCAAGCGGACCATGCGACCAAGCGCCACATGTTCTGCGACGTTGCCGTAATCGGTGGCGGACCAGGCGGATCGGTGGCTGCGCTGGCGGCCTCGCAAGCTGGCGCGCGAGTGGTCTTGATCGACGACCAGGAGCAACTGGGCGGCCATCTCGCCTACTCGCAGGCTACCGTTACCGGCGACGACGTCCTCAACGGTCTCCGCGGTCCCGAGGCGTCGGCGCGCCTCGAAAAGCTCATCCGGGAAAACCCGCTGATCGAGCACCTGCCTTCAACATCCGCGTTCGGCATCTACGAAGGCAACCTGGTTGGCGCCAGCCGCGGCGACTCCCTCTACCGCGTGCGGGCGAAACAGATAGTCGTGGCAACCGGGGCGTTTGAACGGCCCCTGCTCTTCCACAACAACGACCGCCCCGGCGTGATGTTGGCGTCGGCGATCCTCCGCCTCGCCGCGCGCCACGACGTCCGGGCTGGCCGGCGCGTCGCGGTGGTTACCGAAGACGACCACGGGTGCGCGGCGGCGCTTGAGCTCGCAAGCTCCGGATTCGACGTCACCGCCCTGGTCGACTCACGCCCGGCGGCGTCCGACCAGGAACGCTCCGCCGCCGTGCGTTCTCGACACATACCGGTCTGGGAAGGCGCCACCAGGATCGAGGTGGTCGGGCGCTCCAGGGTCCGCCAGCTTCGCTTCGATTCAGGCGGCGGACGCCGTTCCGTTAACGCCGACCTGGTGGCGATGGCCGCTCGGCCCGAACCAGTCGTTTCGCTCCTTGCCCAGGCCGGCGCAAAGCTGGTTTTCGACGGCTCAACCGGCCTGTTCGTGCCCGCCGAGTGTCCTGCAAACATCACCGCTGCAGGCCATGTCGAGGGAATCTCCGACATCGCGGGCGTGCTGAAATCGGCGCGGGCGGCCGGCACGCGCGCCGCCCTGCGTGCGCTTGGCCAGCCGGTAGCCACGCCGGCTCGGCCGCTACCAGGCGCGCCGATTGGAGCCGCGCCGCCACCGCCGGCCACTCGCAAGGCATTCGTCTGCATGTGTGAGGACGTGACGGTCAAGGACATCAAGCTCGCCATCCATGAAGGCTTCGACGCCCTGGAAACCGTCAAGCGCTACAGCACGGCCACCATGGGGCCGTGCCAGGGCAAGATGTGCCACAGCCTGTCGGCAGGCGTCCACGCCGGCATCACCGGCCAGTCGGTCGGCAAGACCGGCCTCACCACCGCCCGCCCACCATTTCAGCCGGTGACCCTGGCAGCCCTCGCCGGCCCTCACCTTGCGCCCGAACGGCAGACGGCACTCCACGACCGCCACGCCCGCCTGGGTGCGCGCTGGGTCGACATGGGCGAATGGAAGCGGCCGTTCATCTACACGACGGTTGCCGAGGAATACCGGGCGGTCCGCGAGGCGGCCGGAATCATCGACGTCAGCACTCTCGGCAAGCTTGAGGTCACGGGTCGCGACGCCGGTGAGTTCCTGGACTGGCTGCATCCAAACAGGTTCAGTGACCTGCGAATCGGAAGGGTCCGATACCGGGCGATGACCGACGACGCTGGCATCGTGCTGGACGACGGCACGGTGGCGAGGCTGGGCCCCGAGCGGTTCTTTCTCACCACAGGCACCGGCGCGTTCGACGCGGTCGAGCAGTGGCTGCAATGGTGGCTGGCCGGTTCCAGGCGCGACGTCCAGACCATCAACGTGACCTCCGAGCTGGCGGCGATCAACCTCGCTGGCCCGAGATCACGCGAGGTCATCAAGCGACTGACCGGGGCGGACGTCTCTAATAAGGCCATGCCGTACCTGGCCGCCGTTGAGACGGAGGTCGCAGGCGTGCCGGCCATCATCCTGCGGATCGGCTTCGTGGGCGAGCTCGGCTTCGAGATCCACGTGCCGGCCGAATACGGCGCGCATGTCTGGGACACATTGATGGACGCCGGCCACGAATTCGGCATCAAGCCATTTGGCGTCGAGACCCAGCGAGTCCTCCGTCTCGAAAAGCTGCACATCATCCCGGGACAGGACACCGACGCCCTGTCGAACCCGGTGGACTCAGGGCTCGGCTGGATCGTGAAGGCGGAAAAGAGCGATTTTGTCGGGCGCGCTGGGATCGCGGCGCTCGGAAGCCGATCCGGACGACCCCTTCTCATCGGCTTCGAGGTCACGGGCGGAGGCGTCCCGGCGGAAGGCGCAGCGGTCGTCCACCAGGGCCGCCCGGTCGGACGCGTAACCAGCTGCAAATTGTCGCCCGGACTCCAGCGAGCGATCGGACTAGCATGGGTGAATCCGGAGCACGCAACCGAAGGCTCCGCCCTGTCGATAAGGCTTGGCGAAGGCACCAGCGGCACCACGACCGCCGCCCGGGTGCACCTGGCGCCTTTCCATGATCCAGAAGGCGCGCGACTGCGGGGCGGGGGATGACCGCGAAGCCGCTGGCTGACCCGGTGCGCCGCAGCCCGCTGGAGGCGGTTCATGAGGCGCGGGGCGCGCGCTGGCGTACGGAGACGGAGCGCTGGCCTGCCAACTTCGGTCAGCCTGACCGGGAACGGAAAGCGCTGGCGCAAGCTGCTGTACTCGTCGAGATGGGACCGCTCGACAAGCTCCTCGTTGCAGGGCATGGGACCGCCGCGGTACTCAGGGCCGCAGGTCTCGAGGTGGCCCCCGGCCACGTGTCCCCTGCCCGCCATCCGGGCATGCCGGAGGTCTGGGGCCTCGCCCCCGACGAGGCGCTCGTGCTGGCGGCCGACGACGCGCTGGCAGCGCGCCTGATCGGTCCGGGCGCTGCGAGCGCCCGCTACGGTTCCGCCGTGACACTGCTCTGGCTGGCCGGCCCGCGTGCGCCCGAAATCCTCCAGATCAGTTGTCCCGCTGACACCCGCCTCACCTCCTTGATGGACTTACGCCTGCTCCACGGACCGATCGCGAACGTGCGCGTGACCATGGCGCGCCGCGACCTGCGTGGGACAACCGCGTACACGCTCGCCGTGCCGCGCGATTACGCGGCCTACCTCTGGTCGGCCCTGCTATCAATTGGCCGCGATCTCGGCCTGGTCGCGGCCGGCCTCGACGTCTTCGAGGGGGCGGGCGCATGATCGGGGTCTTCAAACGCCTGAAGATGTGGTCGCCTCGACCACTCAAGAAGACATACGACGTCGTCATCATCGGCGCCGGCGTACACGGCCTGGCGACCGCGTACGAGCTCGCCCGGCGTGGCGTCCGGAACATCGCAGTCCTGGAGCGGTACTACATAGGCGCCGGGTCCAGCGGCCGCAACACCGCCATCATCAGATCGAACTACCGCACCCCGGAGGGCGTTGCGTTCTACGACCAGTCGGTCAAGATCTACGAGAAGATGTCCGTCGACCTGGACATGAACGTAATGTTCAGCCAGCGCGGGCACCTCACGTTCGCCCATACCGAGCAGGCGATCGCCGGGTTGCGAGTGAGGGCGGAAATCAATCAGCTGACCGGCGTCGACAGTCGTGTCATCTATCCCTCCGAGATCGCCAGGCTGGCACCTGCCGTCGACCTTTCGAGCCGTCCCCGGTTCCCGGTCCTCGCGGCCCTTTACCACCCGCCGGGGGGGATCATCCGCCACGACGCCGTCGTGTGGGCCTATGCCCGGGCGGCGAGCCGCCTGGGAGTGGATATCCACCCGTTCACAACCGTGACCGGTATCAACCATGGCGGCGGGGTCGTGACCGGCGTCGACACGTCCAGGGGAGCGATTGGCGCGGGCACCGTAGTGAACTCGACCGCCGGTTGGGCGTCGACGATCGCAGCGATGGTTGGCTTGCGACTGCCGATCGTGTCGCACCCGCTGCAGGCGCTTGTCACCGAGCCGCTCAAACCGTTCCTCGACCCCGTGCTCGTGTCGGCGACCCTGAACGTCTACGTCAGCCAGACCGACCGCGGTGAGCTCGTGATCGGCGCCGAGATCGACCCGTACTCGTCGTACAGCAACCGCTCGACGCTGCCTTTCATGGAAGCGAGCGCCGCGCACGTGCTTGAGCTACTCCCTTCGATATCGTCCGTGAAAGTATTGAGGCAGTGGGCCGGCGTGTGCGACATGACCCCCGACTACAGCCCGATCATGGGGTTCGTCCCCGGGCTGAAGGGATTCGTCCTCGACGTCGGGTGGGGCACGTACGGTTTCAAAGCCGGGCCGATCTCCGGGCGCTGCATCGCAGAGCTGATCCACACCGGCGTCACGCCAGACCTGATCAAGCCCTTTTCCATCACGCGATTCGCCAGCGGCGAGATGCTGGGCGAGAAAGCGGCGGCTGCGGTCTCACACTGACCAGACCAGGAGGCGAACGACATGAACGCGCAGGAAATCAAGGCAAGGCTGCAGAAAGAAGGGATCACCTACCTCCTCGCCCAGTGGGTCGACATTAATGGAACGCCGCGCTGCAAGGGGGTTCCCGTAAGCGCGCTCGACCAGTTCCTCCAGGGCAGCGCCGGATTCGCTGGCGCGGCAACGGTCGGCATGGGACAGGGGCCCCACAGCCACGACATGATCGGCGTGCCCGATCTGGAGACGTACACCCCCGTGCCATGGGAGTCGGGCGTCGTCCGATTCGCCTGCGACATCCACGTCGACGGTGAGCCATCGCCCTACTGTTCGCGCGGCGCCCTCAAGCGGGCCATCGCTCGCCTGGCCGAGCGCGGTTACGAGTTGCGGGCGGGCGTGGAAGCGGAGCACATGCTGGTTCGGCGCTTCGAGGACGGGTCGATCCGCACCTTCGACCCCACCGGTTTCGACACCCTCTCCAAGCCTTGCTACGACTTCAAGAGCCTCTCCGGCAGCATGGCCTACCTCAGGACCCTGCTGGAGCACATGGAGAAACTGGGCTGGGAGCCGTACGCCTCCGACCACGAGGACGCCACTTCCCAGTTCGAGCTCAACTGGAAATACTCGGACGCGCTCACGACCGCCGACCGGTACACGTTCTTCAAGATGATGACCAGCCAGGTCGCGCGTGCTTCAGGCGCCATCGCTACCCACATGCCGAAGCCTTTTGGGAACCTGACGGGTAACGGGAGCCACATCCATTTTTCGGTATGGGACAAGCGGGGCAAGAACGCCTTCCTCGACCCCCGGGACAAGCGAGGACTGGGCCAGTCGCAGCTTGCGTATCATTTCCTGGGCGGGCTGATGGCGCACGCACGCGGGCTCGCCGCGCTCTTTGCTCCCACGGTCAACTGCTACAAACGCCTGTCGGTCGGTGAGTACCTGACAGGCGCGGTCTCGGGCTTCACCTGGACACCCGCGTTCATCTCCTATGGCGATAACAACCGGACTCACATGTTCCGGACGCCTGAGCCCGGCAGATTCGAGTGTCGTGCGGTGTCCGGCGCGGTAAACCTCTACCTGGCGCTGGCCGGCTTCATAGAGGCCGGGATCGACGGAATCGAGCGGCAGCTCGATCCGGGTGAGCCCTTTGCCGGCACCAACATGTACGAGTTGCCGCTGTCCGAAGTGAAACGCCGCAAGATCCAGTGGATCCCGCAGACCCTCGAAGAAGCCGTCAATGAGTTCGAAAAGGACGGGGTTGCCCGGCGGGCGCTCGGTCCAGACCTTGCCGAAGAGTTCATTCGTGTGAAGCGCCGGGAATGGGTCAGGTATCACAACCAGGTCAGCCGCTGGGAAACCGACCAGTACTTGACACTCTTCTGACACAAGTCGAGTCC